>Ga0184637_10000179_pt1 | contig 45078 bp, 27 predicted proteins | sample PLM3_127_b2_FD_133143 | JGI IMG/M metagenome (GOLD analysis project Ga0184637, IMG submission 133143) | Groundwater sediment microbial communities from an aquifer in East River, Colorado, USA - PLM3_127_b2 | ecosystem: Environmental > Terrestrial > Soil > Riparian zone | place: USA: East River...
ACCCGGGCATGAGGGCCGATTTCGTCTCTTCGCTCGCGGGCGATTACCGGTGGTTTCCCGGAGGCTCCGCCAATCAGCCGCCGACCGTGAGCCTCACGACCGACCATACTTCAGCGACCGCCCCGGGCACCTTCGTGCTGAGCGCCGGAGCCTCCGATCCCGACGGCACGATCGCCAGGGTCGAGTTCTATCAGGGCGCAACGGCGCTCCATGCCGATACGACCCCTCCCTACTCCTACACCTGGTCGGGTGTTTCCGCCGGGTCGTATTCTCTGACCGCGAAGGCCCACGACAACGCCGGTGCGGCCGCGAGCTCGAACGCCGTGAGCGTCACGGTCCAGACGACACCGCCCCCCTCGGGCAATCTCATCGGAAATGGCGATTTTTCGGCCGGTCTCTCCGGCTGGACCGTCTGGACCGAGCGCGGCTCCTTGAACGCAACCGTGAACGGCCAGGGGCAGCTCCATCTTCAATCGACGAATCACAACGGCGGGGTCTATCAAACGTTCACGACCGGCGGCCCGGGCACGAGAATTACAATCAACGGTTCCTGGGGCTCGAACCCGACGGTGGCCGGCTATCAGTGGGCGGAAGTCCTCGCGATCAACGGACCCGACGTTCCGGTTTCGGGCCAGGACGTAGTGGCCGGCCAGAGAGTGGGCCAGTCGAGCGTGGTCCTGATCTACAAGAACGACACCTGGAGATCCGGGTCGGGCTGGTCGGGCACGATGAGCCAGACGGCGACGGTCAACAATACCAGCGCGTTCACCGCGGCGGGCAGCGTCGCTACTATCATCTTGAAGAGTGGCAACGGGGGCTCGACGAAGGTCTCGGGGACCTGGTTCGATAACGTCGAGGTGAAGAGGTGAAGGTGGTAGGCCCGAACTGAGAACGTCGCGACTTCGGATACTGGCCTCTCGAAGAGCTCCCCCCTCGAGTCGTCGCCGCGACTCTCGTTCTCGAGGACCGCCGCTTCTGGTCTCATCCCGGCATCGACCCCCTCGCGATGACCCGCGCCCTCTGGCAAAACCGCCGTGGCGGCCGGAGTCCTCGTGCCAGTCTTTGGCCAGGACGTGGGCTACGCTCCAGCCGAACGCTCGCAAGAGTTTTGGCCGCAATACTACCGCTCGAGAAGGTCCCGCTCGCGGTAGTAGGACTCGGTGTCTACGAACACCGCCAGGCTGAAGTCGGGCTCCTCAGGGTTCTTCACGGCGAGGTCACACTGAAAATGGTGAATGGCCCACCGAGAGCTCGACGTCGAACCCACGCGCCCGCAGTGCCTCGGCGAGACGCGCGACCACGGAGTCCGGGGCCGCGCCTTCGAGGCGAGCCCCCGCGTCCTTGCGGCTTCCGACCTTCGAGTTCGAGGGCGTGACTCTCTTCAGCGCCTGATGCTCGGAGGTCATCCTCTGGCTGCGAAAGCCGCAGGCAGTAGCTCTACCCCGCCTGGACTTCCTGGTAGCCTTTCCCTAACTTCTCTCGAATCAACTTTTCGGCCTCGTGCCGCGCCATCGTTTCGCTCGCGAAGCTCCTGCGCTTGAGTTGCCCGGCGGTGCCGATGCGTCCGAAGGAGACCACGAGCTCGGAGCCGTCGACAGTAACGTGCCAGTACTTCTTCGATGTGCCGCCAATAAACTCGAAATACCGCGTCTGGCCTGAAAGGAGCTGGCTGAGCCGCTGAACGGGCGGCGGGCTCGGTTCAGGAGGAGTGGCCGGAGCCGGGCTCGCCGGGGACGAGGGCTCGCTCGCCTCTTCGTCCATGGGGTCCATGGGGTCCATGGGGTCCACGGGCTCAGAGCTCGAAGGCGCGGGCGCAACTGCCGCGGGGCCGCGCTCGAGCCAGACCTCGCGGTCGGACAATGGTTCGATCTCTCCCGGAGCGATTTCCGCGGGCTCAGGGGGCTCAGCGAGCTTAGGGGGCTCACCCCGCAGCTGCTGTTCGAGCCGCGTGACGACCGCACCGGAGTCCTCGTGCCAGTCTTTGGCCAAGACGTGGGCGACGCTCCAGCCGAACGCTCGCAGGAGTTTTGGCCGCAACACTTCCCGCTCGAGAACGTCCCGCTCGCGGTAGTAGGACTCGGTGTCCACGAAGACCGCCAGGCTGAAGTCGGGATCTCCGGGGTTCTTCACCGCGAGGTCACACTGGAAATGGGAATGGCCCACCGACAGCTCGACGTCGAATCCAGCTGCCCGCAGCGCTTCGGCGAGACGCGCGACCACGCTGTCTTGGGCCGCGCCTTCGAGGCGAGCTCCCGCGCCGCCGGGATTGAGGGCCTTCAAGACGACCCTCGCAAGGCCTAAGTCCCCGGAGGAAATCGCCGCGGCGTACTGGAGGTAATTGCGAAGGCTGTTGGCGCCGTCGTTGTAGACGTTCTTGATATCGAAGTGCTGGATCGACGAGACGACGGCCATGTTCTTCTTGGCCCGAGAGAAGGCGACGTTCAAGCGCTTCTCGCCGCCTCCCTGGTTGATCGGGCCGAAGTTCATGAGCATCCGCCCGTCCGGTCCATATCCGTAGCACACGCTCAGCAAGATGATGTCCCGCTCGTCGCCCTGGATGTTCTCGAGATTCTTGACCAGAAGCCCCACGAACTGACCGTCCTCCTCCCGCTCGTACTCCTCCTCGAGCCGCACGCGGAACTCGGGATTCTTCGCCGCGAGTCGCTCGATCGCCGTCTCAATCTCGGTCTGCTGCGCGACCGAGAAGGCCACGATTCCGAGAGAGGGTCGCTCCTCGGAGCCGATGAGGCGCCTCACCAGATGGGCGATATAGGTTGCCTCGGCGGCGTTTCGCCGGCCTTCGTAGCGGCCGCGCGGCAGGAAGTGGAAGCTAACGGGCCGGTCAAGGGTCTGGCGCAGGTTCTCGTCGCCATCCGATTCGGGCGCTTCGACGCGGATCTCGCCGAGTCCGGCCCGGAGAGCCCGGCGCTCCGGCACGGTGAGGAGGCGCCCTGCGTAGAAGGCGGCGTTCGAAAAGCTGATCAGCGACTCCGAGCGGCTTCGATAGTGCCAGCCGAGCATCGTCGACGGCAGGTTTCGCGCCGCATGGGCGAGGAAGCTATTGGCGTCGAGCTCGTACTCGACGGGCGCCTCCCCTTCATCCTCTTCGACCAGGAGCACGTCGTCGGTCACCCCCCGGGTGGCGGAGAAGAAATTCGTCGGAGGCAGCTGCATCTGGTCGCCGGAGACGATGACCTGCTCTCCGCGGAAGAGGGCAGGAACGGCCTCCTCCAGCGGGACCTGGCTCGCCTCGTCGAACACCACGGCGTCGAAAACGCGTGAATCGATGGGGAGAGTGTCAGACACGCTCAATGGGCTCATCAGCCATACGGGCTTCAGGTCGAGAATCACCTCGCCCGCGTCACCATCGATGAGGTTTCGCACCGACTTGTAGCGCATCGACTTTCCGAACTCGTGCTCGAGGTCTCGCCGTCCCGAGTTGTACCGGCGCTTGAAAGCCTCTTCCTCCTTGTTGAGCCGAATCGATGGAATCGCGGCTCGCGCCACCTTGTCCAGAAAGCGCCCGCGGTTCTGCTCGATCACGAACTCGGCGTTGACCTCGAGCCACTGGTCATGAAGCGTCTCGAGGCGTGCGACCTGACGTTCGCGTGACGAGCCGTTGAACCGGGCGAGCCCACGCTCGCGATGCCAGACGCCCTCCAGGGTCACCGCGGCGATTGCCGCTTCGAGCTCGCTCAGATCGAGGGCGAGCGTGCGGATCGGACGCGCTAGCGGCTCCGGGAGCGTCGCTGCCTCCGCCAGGCAGGGGAGCCAGTCGGCAAGCAGGCGGAACGAGTCGCTAAGTCTCGCTCCCTCCGCGCGCAGGTCGGCGAAAGTCCACTCTTCTGGATCGACCAGCACCCGGGTCGCGAGCCGGTCGAGCTCGGCGAGCCCCTCACGGAGCGAGACCAGGCCCGAGGTGACGCGCGCGGAGATCGAGCCGAGCCGTTCGCGCTTCAGATCGGGAGAAGAGCCGACAAGGTCGCCCACCGCCTGGCGCACGCCCGAAAGCTCGGTTGCGAGTGCCTCGAGTGACGCGGTGCCGAAGTCACCTCTCGCCTGAGCGTCCACGGTTTCGAGCGCTTCGGCCGCTTCATACTCCGCTCGAAGTTCTTCCAGGACCTGGAGCCAGGTGGGCGGTATCGCGTGTTGAGAGAAGTCGTAGCGCTCGTTCAGGACCCGTCGCAGCTGCCAGAATTCGGACTTGAGGAAGCGGAAGGGGCTCCTCCCCAAATCTCGGGCACGCTCGATCGCCGCATTGAGATCCCGAGCCTCGAGCTTCTGTCGCCAGGCGCGCGTCGCATCGCGCGCCTTCTCGAGAGCCTGTGCTCGATCGCTTCGTTCCCGCGATCGGCGGCGAAGGTCGAGACTCGCGGCGCTCGCCGGGTCGAGGAGGTCGAGGAGGCCCCGGTCCGAGAGCGGCTTCACCGTGGCCGCGTAACGCACCCAGAGTAAGGCACGGCCGAGCGTGTCCTCGGCCGCGAGGGCGATATCGTGCTCGCGGCAGACAAAATCGACGTGTTCCAGCAACCGTGCCATCTGGCGCAGGTCCTCTTCGAGCCCCGCTCGCGGCCGCTCGCGGGCGGCGAGGGCGGGCGAAAGGGACCGCAGCGGATGTCTGGCGTAAACTCCGTCGGGCCGGGCCAGGCGCAGCGCCCGATCGAGTCGCTCGATCGTTTCCCGGTGCGCGACCCAGAGGCCGTAAGGCGGGAGGTCATCCTCCTCGTCGGGAGGGAGCTCCGGAAGGCGGTCCTTGAGCTCGATCGCGCGCACGATGAGCTGCCGGAGGCTGACCCCCATCTCCGCGGGTACGTCTCGCATGGCTTCGTGGAAGCGAGACAAAGGACGGGCCTCGCGCAGAAGCCCCTCGACACAGGCGCGACGCCTCCGGTCGGAGCTATCGGCGGACTGGTCCGCTCTGGCCAGCAGGCGCTCATAGGTCGTCTTCAGGTCGAGCACGAAGTCCTTCTTGTCGGCCTGAGAATCGTGGATCAAGCACACGAGGTCGTGGAGCCCCCGCTGGCGCAGCCGGTGATACACGACGTCGATCGCCGCGCGCTTCTCGCAGACGAAGAGGACGCGTTTGCCCTGCGCCACCAGATCGGCGATGAGGTTGGTGATCGTCTGCGATTTTCCGGTGCCGGGCGGGCCCTGGATGATGTAGCTCAGCCCGCTCTCGGCGGCGGCGATGGCTCGAAGCTGCGTCGGGTCGCAGGGGACGACGGGGAAGCGACCGGCCATGCCGCCGTCCTGAGGCGGCGAGGGAAGATCGTTTGCCCGCGGCGAGTCGGAGAAGATCGCGTCGAAGGGGTGATTGGCCTGGTCCTCTTCCAGAAGGGCGTTGTAGTCACGGACCAGGGACATCTTCCGATAGTTGAAGTTTCCGAGAGTGATGCTGCAGAGATCGAAGTCCCAGGAGTAGGGGTTGCCGTCCTGGCTTCCCTCCCGAAACGCAGCGATGACCTTCTCCTTGTCGCCGCCACCGGATGGCGACGGGCTCACCTGTTGCGGGCGGTGAACGGGGCGCTCGCGGAAGATGTCGTGAAGCGGGGCTGGCGAAGGGCGGACTACACCGAGGAACAGGCGAAGGCCGAGAGGCTGATAGTTGTCCCGCTTGTAGCTGTAGTCGAGGTCGCGGAAGCTCTTGAGGCCGGCCGTGGGGAGGGGCACTCGTCGCCGGTACTGATCCAGCCGTCGTCGCGCGCGCGCCTGGACGAGCTCGATCTGGGGGCGCTCGAGCCGATTCAGGACCACTCCCGGCTCCGTTGCTTGGATCTGCAACTGAAGCGCGTCGAAAAACGACTGCACGGTCGCATCGGTCAGGTCGATTGCGTGAGGGAGGTTCAGGTTATAGACCTGCTTGAGGTGGTAGCGAACGACCGGGTTGACCTCCGCCTCCCGGTGGGTTGCTCTCAACACGTAGGAATCGCGGACCCCCTTGCGCTTGGTCAGCTCCACCGGCAGGAGAAGGAGAGGGGAGTCGATGCGCTCGTTGCGATTCTCCTTGAGGTTGTGCCAGCGAAGAAACGACAGCACGAGTCGGAGCTGGGAGAAGCCAAACTCGGCGGTGTCGCGCCTCGCCTCGGAAATCAGCTTGTCGAGAACGCTCGGGAGATAGGGAGCGTCCTCGAATCTCAGGTAGCGGTTGAGGGGGATCGGAGTGCCGTCGACGAGGAGCTTTTCCACCGCTGGCTGCCAGGTGAAGAGCTGGTCGGGCCGGATGCTCCGAGGATCGAAGAGTATCGGCACGGACGCGAACGTCAGGTTGAGGCTCTGGAGCGACGGCTTGTAGTAGAGCAGCCGATTGCGGCGCGAGATCTCGAACAGGCGCTCGCGCAGACGGGCGAGCACCAGTCTCCGCCGGCTCTTGACGTCCCTGTCGTGAAAGCCCGGGATCTGGCTCCAGTCGAGCTCGAGCGCCACGTTCTGGTCGCGGTACGTCTCGAGCGAGCGGATCACGGAAGAGAGGTCCTGCGCGCGCCGGTGCCGATCGAGCTCCGTCATGCGCGCGATGTTCTTCGCCACGACCGGGTTCAGTTCGGCGTTCAACAAGAAGAGGTTCCCCCGCCGCGCGACGAACGCCTCCAGATGGCCGGGATCGCCGAGGTCGACTCCGCAGGCGACGCTCGCCAGGAGCAACCCGAGGACGTAAATATCCGAGAGCGCGTCGTGATGCCCGAGCCGATGCTCCCAGCTCACATATCCAGGGAGGTACATGGGCCGGTCGATCGCATCGCCGGGCTTCGCGACGAGCAGGTTCTCGTGGGTTTCCTCGCCCGCGTCCGCGTAGGTCGTCTGGATGCTGCGTCCCACCACGTCGAACGCCCCGATGCGGCTCTCGACGCTTCGGAGTTTATCGTCCGCCAGACGAGGGTCTCGAGACCGAGACACCTCGAAATAGGCGCGGTACTCGTCGACCCAGAGATCGCCGATGCCTTCGAGGGGCGCCACGCGGCCGGCGGCGTGAGTTTCGAGCACCTGCCGAAACAGAGGGATGAGGGTCGCGAGAGCGTCTTCGGTGGTGAACCCGCCGCGCGAGCGAAAGAAGTCGGCGAAGCGGACCGGCCCGGAAGCTTCTGTGGGCGAGGTCATCAGCTCTTCGACTCGTCCACGGTGGGCGATGGACCGGCGCCGGTGACGATCTTCGCCGACTCTTTCTTGAGGCGAGTGAGAGCGCGTTTGGCGAGCTCGAGCTCATCGCCGGCCAGGGACAGGAACGCATCCGAGATCTCCAGATCCTCGCTCAGACAGACCGCGGCGGCGAGAGGCGCTTGCTCGAGAGTGCCATCGACCGTTGCCAGGTCGAGAAGCACGTAGCCGACGTACTTGCGCACCGAGTCGGTCGCGCTCGCGAGGTCGTCCTTCAAAGGTCTGACGTCCGGCGCAACGGGGGCGCCCAGGTCGAGGTCGGGGAAAAAGAGGCGCGCGTGAGCGAGTATCGGATCGGTGCGAAGCCAGGAGGGCTCGAGGAACCGAGCCAGCAGGCGGCGGGTGAGAGAAGTGAGGCGGTGCTGTCCGACCAGGCTCAATCGCCCGAGCTCCAGAGCCCCTTCGATCATCCGCGCGATCTCCTCGTTCGCATCGGCGCCGCGATCGGCCCAGAGCTTCAGCGCCCGCGCCCGGATGAAGGTCTCCGGATGGGTGAGACCCTCGGTTTTGATCTCCGCCTGGCCGAAGATCTCATCCGACTGCCGGAGGTAGCCCTCGGCCTGGGCGTCGACAAGCCCGGTCTGGACCTTGATGAGCGAGGAGATCGCGACGAGCGGGTCGGCGCATATCGCCAGCGCCGCTCGATCGCAATGCACCTCGAGGTACAGGCGGAAGAGCCGCGCGCTCTCGAAGTGGCTGGGCTCGGCGCGGGGATGGCTGACCATTGCGGAAAGCATCTGATCGGCCACCAGAAGCTCGCCGTCCTGCCTTTCCCAGAGAAGGTAGTGCGTCAGCTCATGAGCTACGATCGCCCGCAGCTCCTCGACCGATAGAGTGGCGCGGATCGGACCCTCCAATACGAGGTGCGCCTCGCCCGGGACGTAGCAGAGGGCCGCGTTCATGCCCGCCGAGCTCTGCGATTGGTAGAGCGTGACCGGAGCACTGAAGCCAAGTCGGTTGCCGACCGCGCCGACGAGCTCGTAGAGATCGGGATGGTCCGCCGCGTCGAACCGGTAGCAGGATTTCAGGAGCTCGAGCCTTGTGGTAGCGGCGTACTCATCGAGAAATGCCGTCGAGGAGAACCACTTCCAGAGCTCTTCTTCCTGAGTCTTCAGATAGTCAACCATCTCACGATGGAAGGGGAGCGACTCGAGAACGGCTGAGATGCCGGGCGCCCCGCTCGTGGGGCCCCCGGGAGTTGGGGTTTCACTCACCTTGAGGTGGTCCTACGAAAGGATAGGAAACTTCGAGCCGGTCAGGCAAGCGGGTCGGAAGGGGGATCGGGGTCCAGGTAACGAAATCAGGAACCCAGATGGGCGGCGAGCCAGACGGCAATGCTTCTCACTGTCTCCTCAGTCGGTACGCAGGGCCCGGATCGGATCGAGCCGCGAGGCTCTGAAGGCGGGGACCGCCGTTGCCGCGAGAGCGACGAGGACGAGGAGGACGGCGACCGCGGCATAGGTCGTGAGGTCGGTTCCCGAGATCCCGTAGAGCTGGCTCTCGAGGTAACGGCTCAGGAGAAGCGAGGCCAGGATCCCGACGGCGGCGCCGGCGAGGATCAGAGAGAGGCCCTGAGCCATCACCAGTCGCAGGACCTCGGACGCGCGAGCGCCGAGGGCCATCCGGATTCCGATCTCCCGCGTCCGCGCCAGGACCGAGTAGGAAATCACCGCGTAGATTCCGAGGAGAGCGAGAATGAGCGCGGCGAGCGCGAAGGCGAGGAGGAGCGTCGTCACGAAGCGCCGGGGAGCGACCGACGCCCGCACCAGCTCGGGCATCGCCGTGAGACCGAAGACGGGCTGCTCCGGATCCACACGCCACACCGCTTCGCGCACCCCGCGCGCGATCGACTCCGGCTCGCCGGATACCCGCACCGCGAGGTTCATCACCGAGACGGGAGTGGCCGCGAACGGCGTGTACATTTCCTCCCCTGATGCGGTCGCGAGATCGGCGTGGCGCACGTCTCCCACGACTCCCACCACTTCGCAGAGGAGATCGTCGTAACCGATCCGGACGTGCTTTCCCAGCGGATCTTCTCCGGGAAAGAGGTTTCGGGCGAAGGTATCATTAATAATGAGAACGGAGCGGGGCTCGGGGTCCTCGGATCTCGAATCGAGCGCTGTGAAATCGCGGCCGGCGAGGACCGGGATCCCCATCGCGCCGAAGTAGCCCGGCATCACCGTGCGCCAGTTGGAGGCGAGCGGCTGGCCGTCCGAAGGCGCCTCGCGTCCCGGGATCTCGAGGCTGAGCCGCCACACGATGTCGGTGAGGGGCATGGGTGCCACGAGCCCCGCCTCTCGAACCCCGGGGAGCGTTTCGATCTCCTCGAGAAGCCGCCGCGCGAAGTCGATCTGGCCGGGGCTTTCCGCATAGCGGGATTCGGGAAGGACCAGTCGTGCCGTGAGCAGGTGCTCGGCCACGAACCCTGGGCTCTGCCGGTCCAGTTTCCAGAAGCTTCTCAGGGTCAGCCCCGCGCCCACGAGGAGCACGAGAGCGAGCGCGACCTCGAAGGCCACGAGCAGCCTCCGGGAGCGGGAGCGAGAGGAGCCCGAGGCGTCCGACCGCGAGGATTCACGAAGCGTCCGCTCCATCTGGCCCTTCGAGGCCTCGAGGGCGGGCATCAGGCCGAAGAGAAGGCCGGCGCCCATCGAGATCGCCGCGGCGAAGGCGAATACCGTCCAGTCGACCGCTACGGTCTCGATCCGCGGAACGTCCTCGGGACTCAGTCGGACGACGAGGTCGACGCCCCAGAGTGCCACGAGAAGTCCGCCGGTTCCGCCGATGAGCGCGAGAACAACGCTCTCCGTCAGCAGTTGGCGGATGAGGCGCCCGCGCGACGCTCCCAGAGCTCCACGCATCGCCATCTCGCGCCGTCTCTCCGAGGCGCGCGCGAGCAAGAGGCTCGCCACGTTCGCGCAAGCGATGAGCAGCACGAAGCCCACGGAGGCGCTCAACACCAGGAGATCCGAACGGTGATCCTGGAGAAGGAAATCGAGCACGGGCATAGCCGTCGCTCCGTGAGGTCCTCGGTGATCCGAGAAGCCCTCGACCGCCCGGTAGACGATCCCATCCGCTTCGGCGATGGCCGCCTCCGCGGAGATGCCGGGAGCAAGACGGGCGACCGCGCCGAGAAAATGCCCTCCGGGGTTCTCGAGCTCGTCCTCGGTGAAGGCCGTGGGGACGAGGAGCTCCGCTTCGTTCATCGGGAGCGAGAAGCCTTTGGGAAGGATGCCGACGACTTCGTGCTCGCGGCCGTCGAGCTTCAGCCTCCGGCCGAGAAGTCCAGGGTCGGCGCCGAACCTCCTTTCCCAGGATCCGTGAGCGACCAGGACGACGGAGTCCCTTCCTTCTCGCTCCTCTTCGGGCAGGAAGTTCCGTCCGAGAACCGGCTCGACACCGAGCAGAGGAAGGAGGTTTGCGGTGATGCGCGCTCCGGCGATGCGCTCCGGCTCGCCTTCGCCGACGAGGTTGAGGTTGACGTCGATCGCGGCCCCGACTTCCGCGAAGCCTCGAACCTCCTCGCGCAGGGCGAGGAACTCGGGCGCGGAAAAGGCTTGAAGCCGCCCTCCTCGGTGAGCCCCGACGAAGAAGAGCTCTTCGGGGGAGTGGTACGAGAGCGGCCGGAGGACGACGGCGTTTACCACGCTGAAAATCGCCGTGTTGGCTCCGATCCCGAGCGCGAGCATCGAAGCCGCCAGAACGGTAAAGCCCGGCCGACGGCCGATGGCGCGGATGCCGAACGCGAGGTCCTGTCGAAAATGGTCCATGCGCGTGGAAATGCAATCGATGTGCCAGCGAACCGGCGCGAAATTCAAGGACTTGGCGGGGCTCGTTGTCCGCCTCCGGGCGGGAGCGTCCGTTATCGAGGCACTTGGATTGAACCCGCGCGGATCTCGACGTCGACACCCACGACGGCAGCATCGACGTCGATCTCCCGGCCACGGCGTCCGAATTGTCCGAAGGGAAGCTGACAGCCTCCATGAACGGAGGGGGACACCGGCTCGTGATCCGAACCGAGGACGGTTCGGTTCGGTTGACGAAGACGTACTGACGAAATTCGCGGTAGAATCCGCGCTCGTGAAACCGACGTTCTGCCGCCTCGCCCCTGTCCTGTTCCTTGCCGCGGCAACCCGGGCTGCCGCCGACGAAAGCAAGGGAATCGATTATCAAACGGCGCGGTTCGAGCGCCGCCTATCGGCGAAACGCGCCACCGGCCCGATTTCGATCGACGGCGACCTCGGCGAGCCTGACTGGAAAAGCGCTCCGGTCGCGACTCATTTCATTCAGAACGAGCCGAGGGAGGGTGAGCCCGCCACCTATGACACCGAAGTCCGGTTCCTCTACGACGACGTCAACCTCTATTTCGGAGTGGTCGCCCACGACGCGGAGCCGGCGAAGATCATCGTCAACGACATCACCCGGGATTTCAATACCCGCTCGGGCGACGTCTTCGGACTGGTGCTCGACACCTTCCACGATGAGCGCAACGGCTTCATGTTCGAGACCAACCCCGCGGGGGCGATGTTCGACGCCCAGTTCGTGAACGAGGGACGGGAGTTCAATCAGAACTGGGACGGTGTGTGGTACGTGAAGAGCCAGGTGACCGGCGCCGGTTGGGTGACGGAGATGGCCATCCCGCTCAAGAGCGTCCGGTTCCAGCACCTGGATCCCCAGACCTGGGGCGTCAACTTCGTAAGGAGGACGAGGCGGCTGAACGAGGATTCGTACTGGGCGCCTCTTCCGCGCATCCACCGATTCACGCGGCTCTCGCTCGCGGGGACTATCGAGGACCTCGAGGGGCTGTCGCCGCGCCGTGACATCAAGGTGACGCCGTACGGAAAGGCGGACGTGACCGACGGCCGAGACCTCTCGACCGACGGAGATCTCGATGGCGGCCTCGACGCCAAGGTCGCGGTGGGAACGGGCCTCAGGCTGGATCTCACGTTGAACACCGACTTCTCCGAGGTCGAGGCCGACGTCCAGCAGATCAACCTCACGCGCTTCAGTCTGTTTTTTCCCGAGAAGCGCGACTTCTTCCTGGAGAACTCCGGCATTTTTCGCTTCGGCCCGCCGCAGGATCAGCGGGTGCAGCAGTTCCAGGCGAGCTTCGGCGCGGCGGGAGCGATTTCGAACCTCCGAGGGGGCCAGAGCCGCGGGGAAGATCTCCTGTTCTTCTTCAGCCGGCGCATCGGGCTCTCGGATGAGGGGCAACCCATACCGGTTATCGGGGGCGGGCGTCTCACCGGTCGGGTAGGAGCGTTCGACGTCGGTTTCCTCAACATTCAGACGGGAGATGCACCGGAGCTCACGGGCCTTGCGGCGAACGGGGACAACTTCACCGTGGCGCGGGTGAGGCGGAACGTTTTCGCCAGCTCTGACGTCGGCGTCATCTTCCTCAACCGCGAGAATATGGAGACCGACCACTACAACCGCGGTCTCGGGCTCGATGCCAACTTCCGGCTGAGCCCCCAAATGGACCTCACGGGCTACGTGGCCAAGACCAAGACTACGGGCGTCAGCGGCGACGACCTCGCGGGCCGCGTCGAGTGGAGCTACGAGGGAAACCTCCTCCAGCTCAAGGCGGCGGGCTCGACGCTGCAGGACAACTTCAATCCCGAAATGGGATTCGCTCCCCGGATCGGCGTCAAAAGGGGCAGCAACTTTCTCGGCTATCACTATCGCCCCACCTGGGGGACGGGGTTCCTCCGGGAGATCAACCCCCACTTCGAGCTCGAGTACTTTACCGACCAGGAGAACGTGGTGGTGAGCCGGTACTTCAACAGCCACTTCTCGCTTCAGTTCCAAAACGGCGGGTTTTTCGAGTTCGGGCTCAACACCAACCTCGAACAGCCGCAGACGGATTTTCCCATCTACCCTGACGTCACCATCCCTCCCGGGTTCTACACTTTCGACGAAGGGTTCGCGATGCTCTTCACCGACCCCAGCCGGACGCTCTCCGTGAACACCCGGGCATCGACGGGCGGCTTCTACTCCGGCACCAAGGATTCGGTCTCCCTCGGCGGAGTCCTCAAGCTTGGGGAGAAACTCTCGGCCCAGATCGACTGGTCCTACAACGACATCGTTCTCGACGAGGGCGCTTTCACCACTCACCTCCTCACCACGCGCTTCGCGTACAACTTCTCGACCACGATGTTCCTGAACGGCCTCATCCAGTACAACAACGTGACCGACGAGTGGAACAGCAACATCCGGTTCAACTTCATCCACCACCCGCTCTCGGACCTGTTCATCGTCTACAACGACCTGCGGGACGAGACGGGGGCAATGAAGAACCGGGCCCTCATCGTGAAGTACACTCGTTTGCTGAGTTTCTGAGCCTGCTATACTAAGAGGCTCCCGAGATTGGGCGGTTAGCTCAGCTGGGAGAGCACCTGGTTTACACCCAGGGGGTCACAGGTTCAATCCCTGTACCGCCCACCAAAAAAACCTCAAGAGATCGAGATAGTGAGAACCCCCATCATCGTCGGCTTTGTCCTTCTTCCGTCGCTCTCGCTCGCGCATCCGCGGTTCCGGAACGTGACTGCGGAATCGGGCTTCCTCAGCATCCAGGGCTTTGGCGGCCATGGAATCCAGGTGGCGGATGTCGATGGGGACGGTCTTCTCGACGTTTACGTGACCCACATCTTCGATCCCAAACAGGACCGGCCGGACCTGCTGTTCCGAAACCTGGGCGGAAACCCGCCCCGGTTCGAGGAGATCGGTCTCGCCGCCGGGGTCGCCGACGACGGTTTCTTTCCGGTGACCCTCGAGGACGGCACTGTCGAGGAGTACTCCGACGAGTCGCACTCCGCGGTATTCGCGGATTTCGACAACGACTCCGACTTCGATCTCTTCAACGGCCACACGTGGAACGGCCACCATCGCCTCTATCGCAACGACGGAGGCGCCCGCTTCGTCGACATCTCGGACAGCGCGGGGATCGACCAGCGGGACCTCGGCCCTCGAGGCGTGGGCGCCGCCGATCTCGATGGGAACGGGCTTCTCGACATCGTGGTCAGCGCCTGGGCGGGCCACATCCCGAACGTCTACATGAATCAGGGAGGTCTCCGCTTCGAGCGCATCCGTCTTCCGGGCGACGCCGACCAAAGGTTTGCCAACCAGGGCATCACCATCGTGGACGTGAACCGGGATCGAAAGCCCGATATCGCCCTCACCGCGTTCGAGTACGTCGACGCCGGCTCGGGGCTTGGCCCCGTGGCGCTTCTCGAGAGCGAATCGGACCGCTTCGTGGAGCGTACCGAGTTCGCCGGTCTTTCCTATGAGAAGCAAGCCAACGACTACCGCGGGACGAACGGATTCAGCTTTCAGGACATCGACAACGACTCGGATCTCGACGTGGTCATCACCGGATATCACGGCTCGAAGCTCTACCGGAACAAAGGCGACGGCCGTTTTCAGTTCGTGCGCCGCTTCGAGGGAGTCCACTACACCGGCGCCTTTGGCGACTTCGATCTCGATTCCGACCTCGACTTCTATATCGCCGGCGACAGGGGAATTTACGTGAACGATGGAGCGGGAGGGTTCAGCTTTCAGGACGGCATCGGTCTCGAGGGGGTCGGCCTCGACGCCCGCTCCGCGGTCTTCGCCGACATGGACAACGACGGCGACCTCGACCTCCTGATTGCGAGCAAGCAGGGCCCGAATACGTTCTTCGTCAACGAGGCTTCTCCGGGTGGGTGGTTGAAAGTGGCGCTCACCGCCCCCAACGGCGAGAAGGGCGCGATCGGCGCCGAAGTCGCCCTGTACCGGGGCGAAGCACTCGTCGGCTACCGGGTCGTCCAGACGGCGACGGGCTACTGCAGCCAGGACCCGTCGATCCTACACTTCGGAGTCGATCCCACGGGAACCTACGATCTCCGCGTCACCTTCAAAGAGGGAGCGGTCGTGACGCGCGCCGGGCTCGCCTCTCGACAGGTGGTCGAGGTGAACGGAAACTAGGCGGGAGCCCTCAGCCCAGAGCGGTCGGGGTGGGGCGCCACCGCACTGATCGAAGAGCGAGGCGAGCACTCATCAAGGCTGTCGCACTCCAATCCTGACGTTGGAGTAAGTCGCCTGCTCGAGCGATTCCGCGCGCGGAGCCATTCCCAGCTCTACCCAATGGGTGTCGGGCACGTACAGTCGATCGTAGTTGCGGGCCAGGATCACCCTCCCGTCCATCAAGACCTGCACCCGCTGCGTCGAGACAATCGCGGGAAACGCGCCCCACTCCATGCGGAAGCCGTAGACGCGCTGAGGGTCCCACTGATAGAAGTCGATCCCGGTATTGGCCTCGTCGCCCTGCGAGATGAAGCGAAGCCTCAAGTGCCAGCGGTCGACGATGTTGGTATCGAACTTCGAGAGGGTCACCCGGAAAGGGTTCGTGGTGTAGTCGCCCTTCGTCGGGTCCCACATGATCATGAGCGCGCGTTTGTCGGAGTGCGGATTGGGGTTCCTGAGGTTCGTCACGTCGAATTCGACGAACCCGTTGGGCGTGGTGGGAATCTCGTAGCGGATGTACGAGAGCGCGTTCGTCGCCATCCATCCTTCGCGTTTGAACTCGCCGCCGCCGCCGACCTCTCCAACGGAGCTCCCGTTGGTCAATGGGTCGAAGACGTAGAGGAGGTTCACGGGCGAGCCGGTGAGGAATCCACCGAGGACCTCGAAAGTGGCGGGAGCGGAGTAGGGTCCGGTCGCTCCTCCCGCGGACGCGCGCGCCCTCCAGAAATACGTCGCGCCGAGGTTGAGGCTTGGGGTTACGGTCCAGGAAGTGGTTCCCGTGCCGCCTTCGGGGACGTCGTCAGAGGCGGCGACGGTGCTCGCGAATCCGGAGTCGCTCGCGACCTCGAAGCGATAGCGAAGGCCGGAAGCGCCGGCGGCGTTAGCGACCGTGAGGGTCGGGGTCGAGCTCGACACCTCGGAGCCGGATGCGGGCTCCCGGACGACGGGGGCGGTGATCGCCGAATCGGAGCCCGTAGGAGCGTCGGAACCGCAGGAGTAGACGAGAGCGAGGCCGCAAACCGCGAGGCCGAAAGGAAAGCGGGAAGTGCGGTTCAACGGCATACCTCCGAATCGTGGACTTGCTAGAATACCGTGGATACGGTCCCGATGCTTTCGAACCGCAACTTCCTGAGGACGACTTCGGCCGTAGGTTTCGTCGCGCTCGCCAGTGTCGCCTGGGCGCGCGCGGAAGAGAGCGGCGCTCTCAGTCGGGAGGAACTGAATCGCCTCATCGACGGTCCGCCGGCGCCCGAAGCTCCCGAGGTCATGAACCGCGACGAGGGAGGGCGCGCGACGCTCCGGGCCGTCCGCCTTCAAGGGCCTCTCCAGGTGGACGGGCGGCTCGAGGAGCGGGTCTACCTGGACGTTGCCTCGGTATCGGGGTTCATCCAGCAGGAGCCGAACGAGGGAGAGCCCGAGACGGAAAAGACCGACGTCTGGGTTTTCTTCGACGGTGCGAACGTGTATTTCTCGGCGAGACTCTGGGACTCCGAGCCCGAGAGGATGATCGCGAACGAAATGAAGCGGGACGTTCGCGGGGTCTCAAACAACGAGAATTTCGCCGTCATCCTCGACACGTTCTACGACCGGAGAAACGGGTTCCTGTTCCAGACGAACCCGCTCGGAGCTCTCTGGGACGGCCAGGTCACGGACGAAGGGGACACCAACAGCGACTGGAACACCATCTGGCAGGTGAAGAGCGCTCGATTCCCCGAGGGATGGACGGTGGAGATGGCCATTCCGTTCAAGTCACTGAGATACCGGGAGGGACAGACGCAGATCTGGGGCGTCAACTTCCGGCGGATCGTGAAATGGAAGAACGAGTGGAGCTATCTCACTCCGATCGCTGCAGCCTTCAGCCGAGAAGGCATCCAGCGGCTTTCCTCGGCGGCGACGCTCGTGGGGATCGAGACCCCCGAACGTTCGATGAATTTAGAGTTGAAGCCCTACGCCACGGGTGCGGTTGCCACCGATCGAACGCTGGAGCCGCCGATCGAGAACGACCTCGACTCCGACTTCGGCTTCGACGCCAAGTACGGTCTCACCAAGAGCCTTACCTTCGACTTCACCTATCACACCGATTTCGCACAGGTGGAGGACGACGAATCTCAGGTGAACCTCACTCGCTTCGATCTTTTCTTTCCCGAGAAAAGGGAGTTCTTCCTCGAGGGACAGGGAATCTTCAATTTCGCCTCGCCGGAAAGCGACCCCTTCGAAGGCGCCTCCGACGCCCCCATCCTGTTCTTCAGCCGTCGCATCGGGCTCACCGACGAGCAGGAGGTGCCGATCCTCGCCGGAGGCCGCCTGACCGGCCGCGCCGGCCCCTACACTCTCGGGCTTCTCAGCATCACGACGAACGAGCTGTCATCCGCGGCAGTTCCGCAAACGAATTTCTCCGTCGTCCGGGTGAAGCGCGACGTCCTGCGCCGAAGCAACATCGGCTTCATCAGCACCTACCGCAGCGAGAACCTGGACGGTACCGGGGCGAACGCGGCCATGGGCCTGGACGGGAACTTCAACTTCTACGAGAACCTCAACGTGAACGCCTACTACTCCAAGACGGGCACCCCGGGGCGCTTCGGGCGGGACGAGAGCTACCGCGCCGCCGTCGCTTACGACGGGGATCGCTATGGGTTCGACGCGGAGCACCTCTTCATCGGCCCCGACTACAACCCCGAGATCGGGTTCGTGCTTCGCGAAGACATCCGCAAGTCCAGTGTCGGGGCGCGATTCAGCCCGCGCCCGGAATCTCTCGAGGCGGTGAGGAAGTTCGATATCGAGGGAGTCTACGAGCTCTACGAGACCACCGCCGGGGATCTCGAGACCGAGCTCTTCGAGATCGAGTTCCGCACCCAATTCGAGAACTCCGACTTCGCCAACGTCAGCTACGGCCGGAACCATGAGGTTCTCTTCGAGCCCTTCGAGATCGTCGAAGACGTCTTCATTCCGGGAGGCGCGTACGAGTTCGACCGCTACCGGGCGAGCTACTGGTTCGGGCGACAGCGCCCCGTCTCGGGATGGGTGGGGCTCGACTTCGGCGGCTTCTTCGGGGGCAACCGGACGGAGATCGGCTACTGGGGTCGCGTCGACTTCAGCTCCCGGTTTTCGCTCGAGCCCAACATCGCCATCAACTGGGTGGACCTGCCGGCCGAGTCCTTCACCACGGAGCTCATCCGCCTCCGCGCGACTTACAACCTCTCCCCGCGAAGCTTCGTCGGAGCGCTTCTGCAGTACAATTCCGAGGATGATTCGTTCTCGACCAACGTCCGTTTTCGCTGGGAGTACCAGCCGGGAAGCGACCTGTTCCTCGTCTACAGCGAGGGCCGAGACACGTTCTCCCGGGGCACCCCGCTTCTCGAGAGCCGGAGCTTCGTGGTGAAGTTCACTCGGCTCTTCCGTTTCTAACAGCGGGGCCCGGAGGGCCCCATCCTCCTCTGAGCGCGAGCGAGGGAGCACTAAATAATGATGCGCACTGCAAACCCGACACTGAACGAAAACGTATTTACCGCCTTCGGCAGGACCCGCTCCGAGGAAGCGATGAGCATCCAGGGGACGGTCAACAAGACCGGCATTCTCCTGGCGCTCGCTCTTCTCACCGCGGGTTGGACCTGGAACCTTTTTACCGCCAGCGGCAACGCGGCGGCGGTCGCGCCCTGGCTCATTGCGGGCGCGATCGGGGGTCTGATTGTCGCCGTGATCACGACGTTCAAGCAGGCCTGGGCCCCGTTCACCGCTCCGGTCTATGCCCTTCTCGAAGGGCTGGTACTGGGCGGGCTCTCCGCGATGTTCGAGGCGTCCTATCCCGGCATCGCCTTCCAGGCGATCGGCCTCACCGCCGCGACTCTCGCCGCCCTTCTTCTCGCGTACAAGTCCGGGCTCATCCGGGCGACGCCAGCCTTCAAAAAGGGGATCCTTGCCGCTACCGGTGGAATTTTCCTCCTGTACCTGGCTTCGTTCGTCCTCGGCTTCTTCGGAGTCCGGATCCCCGGCCTCTTCGACTCGGGGCTCGTGGGCATTCTGTTCAGCGGGTTCGTGGTCACGATCGCCGCGCTGAACCTGGTTCTCGATTTCGATCTCATCGAAAGGGGCGCCGCTCAGGGAGCTCCGAAGTACATGGAGTGGTACGGGGCCTTCGCTCTTCTCGTCACCCTCATCTGGCTCTATATCGAGATCCTGCGCCTGCTAGCCAAACTGAGAAACCGGCGGTAGATCAGGAAGCGATCTCGCGGATACTCTCGATCTGGAGGAGCTGCGAGATGAACTCGCGTACGTCGGACTCGGCGGTCTCGAAGGCGACGTCGAACTCGGTCACGATGGCTTCGACGATCTCTCTCGCCGGCCGCTTCCCGTCGATGAGGTCGTACACCCGCGCTCCCACTTCGTTCAGCGTGTAGAGCGTCTCCATCTCGGCGACGCTCTGGCGGATGGGGACGAGGATAAGCTCGTCGATGATCTTGCGGGAGACGACGCGGTCGTTTCTGGCGTAGACGGAGTCGAGATCCATGTCTCGACAGTTTATCACCACACCCAGATCTTGACTTCCTCATTCTCGCTTTTCACGTGCACCAGATCCGTCCCCGACAGCGACGACGACGACAGGGCGTCGAGGACCCCGGCTACCTGAAGCCGGTCTCCGTCGTAGCTCTCGAGGACCTTCGCGACGGCGGCGAGAGGGATCCGGACGGAAACTTCCTCGTCATCGCTCGAGACCTCGATCGCGATCTCGTCTCCGATCTTCTCGATCAGGACGTGGTCGCTCCCGTCGTCCACTTCCACCAGGATGCCGTCGGGGCAATCCGAGAGCTCGGCCACGAGCCTCGAGGCGATCTCGGAGTACTCAGAGAGCTCGGGGATTTCGACTTTGGTCGCCTCTTCGGGAGCGAAGCCGAGGGCGGCACGGGCGAGGAAAAGGGGAACGGGGACGACGATGCGCGGCCCGTCCGAGGTCTTCACGTCCACGACCACGAGGCCAGTGCTCGCGACGAGACCCAGAAGGAGGAGTGGAATCGAGAGCAGGACGACGGCGGCGGTCTTCAGCGCGAACATGGCGTCAGTCCTTCTCGTCGATCCAGATGCGGACCTTGGTCTCGCCGTCCTCGACGCGGACGATGTCGCCGCGGAGGTTCTTGAGCTCGGAGATCGCCTCTTTCAGGTTCAGCTCCTGACCCTCGCCCGAGAACAGCGCGTCGACCACGGCCAGAGGAACCTGGACGTGGACCTTTTCTCCGTCCTTGCGATCGTCGACCTCGACCAGGACCTGCTCGCCCTGGCGCCGGATTGTGACCGTCTCATCCTTCTCCTCGACGGTGACCCACTCGGACTCGGGCGCGCTCCGGAGCTCGTTCCACATGCGCCGAAGGTCCTCGACGTCGAGGTCCTTGTCGACGTGATGCATGCGGATCCGGCCGTGGTCCACGATCTTCTCGGGGGCGGCCTCGAGGGCAATCTGGACCACGGAAAGGGGAAGGTTGACCTTGACGTGCGAGGCGTCGGCGTCGTTTTCGTCCACTTCGATGTGAATCCAGGGCGTTTGCGCCTGGAGCGGGATGGCCCCGAAAGTCAGGGCCAATGAGACTGCGAGCAGTGTTCGGTTCATTCGAGATCCTCCACGGTTTCGTTCTTCTCATACGGAGGGGGGAGCGCCAAGGTTCAGAGATTCCCCGTCCTCCGAAGTGCTACCATCCCCGTGCCATGGCGGAGGGACGAAGGCGGTCCATCCTTTATCTACCCGGCTCTTCCGAGTGCATGATGGAAAAGGCGGGAAGCCGGGGGGCCGACGTCCTCGTCCTCGACCTCGAGGACGGGGTACATCCGGACCAGAAACCCCAGGCCCGGGGCTTGGTGCGCGATGCCCTGCGGCGATTCGACTTCGGGGACTCCGAAGTCTGGGTTCGCGTCAATCCGTCATCGAGCCCGTGGTTCCAGGACGACGTTTTCATGGTGGCGCAGGCCCTGCCCGCGGGAGCGATTCTTCCCAAGGTCGAGGGCGTCGATGCTGTCGAACGGCTGGCGAAAGAACTTCCGGGTCTGCCCCTGTTCTTGATGATCGAGACCGCGCTTGGTGTCCTCGAATCGAGGTCCCTCGCGCGCCGTCCCGGAGTTCAAGGACTTCTCTTCGGCGCCGCCGACTACCGAGAGAGCCTCCGCGCCGGGAGGTCCCCGGACGAATCCGAGCTCTTCTACGCTCGGGCCTCGATCCTCCACGCGGCGCGCGCGGCGGGGATCGAGGCCTTCGACACCCCGTGGTTCGAATACAAAGACCTCGAAGGGCTCGAGGCGAGCGCCCGGCGGGCCCGGCTTCTCGGCTTCGACGGTAAGACCGCCATCCACCCGAGCCAGGTGCCGACGCTGAACCGCGTGTTCTCGCCGACCTCCGAGGAGATCGAGCGCGCCCGAGGAATCGTGGAGGTGATGGAGAAGGCCTTCGCCCAGGGACGAAACGTCGCGACTCTCGGAAACGAGATGGTCGAAGCCCTTCACCTGGCGGAGGCCCGGAGGATCCTCGCGCGGGCGAGACCTTGAGGAGTTTGACAGCGACCCTATAAAGACTATCTAAAGTCTATATGAAGACGCTCACGATTACGGACGCGAAGAAGAACCTGAGCCGGTGGCTGGCTGCGGCCTCCCGCGGCGAAGACATCGGTATCGTCTGTGGCGCGGACATCATCGCCCTGCGCAAGGTGGAGGTAGAGTCCGCGGACTACGCGCAGCGCGAATACGGGGCGACCCCCGAGCAAGTCAGCGCCCTCGACAAGGCCACCGACAGACGTTACCGGAGCCTGAATCGCTCTCGGAAACTGGTCACTGTCACGGCGGAACAACTGAGGAAGATGATTGAGTAAGTCTCTCGCTATCGACCCGGGTGTGCGGGAGCTACCCAAGAACGAACGAGCAGAGTGTCTGCTGGCTTTGTGTGAGCTGACGGAAAGCTTTGGCAAGCCTCATGTGCACAGCGGCCTCGGCATTCGGAAACTAGGGGAGAAGCTGTTCGAGTGTCGCGCCAACCTCGCGTTACGTTTCATTTTCCAGGACCGACCGGGCGATCTTTTCGTGTCATTCGTGGGCAACCACGATGAAATCAAAGCGTTGCTCAGGAGGGGTAAGTATCGATAAGTATCGCTGAATCCGAGCTACCTCACCTGTCCTCGAGCGGTAGCTTGCGCGAAACGGGGGACAGGCACCGAGTGTCGTCGCAGGCCTGGAAGACGAGGGTCAGCTCCGTCGCGTCACGTTCGGGTTCGAGCTCGATCGAAACTTCGCCGTCGTAGACCGAGAGCGGCTCTTTCGAGAACGCGAAGGTCATCGACTTCCCGGGGGGGTACGAGACGTTTCGCACGTTGCCCTGGATCTCGGTCGGGATTAAATAAGGAGAAGAAGCGGGGTTGGCGTTGATATGCCAGCCGCCTTTCACTACCAGGTACACTCGAAAGCCAGGAGATGTCGTCTCGATCCGCGCATCGACGACCGACGCGGCGAGGGTCTCGAGGGAGGTCGCGGGAGCCTCATGGTATCGCTCGACCGCGAGAGCGAGAGTCATAGCGCCCTGAGGATACTGCTCGAGGTCGGAGGCGAAGGCGCGTAGTGCGTTCTCCGCCCGCTCGCGATAGGTGGCCTTCCCCGTGAGCTCGAAGAGCTCGAGCAGCACCGAAGTCGCGATGCCGTTGCCGGAGGCGATCGCTCCGTCGTTCACCGGCTTCGATTGGAAGAGCAGGTAGGGTTTCTGCCTCGACTGGTAGTAGCCGCCCTTCGGGTCGCGAAGCTCCTTTTCCATCTCTTCGGCGAGGCGCTCCGCCTCTTCGAGCCACCGACTTCCCCCGCTCTCGCGGTTTAGGATCAGGAGTCCTCGGGCGACGAAAGCATAGTCGTCGAGAAACGCCGGGACCCTCGCCTTCCCGCCGCGCCAGACGTGAAGGAGCGTTCCCTCGTCGCTCCGGAGCTCGTCGAGGAGAAACGCCGCCGCCGTCTTCGCCGCCCTCTCGTATCGCGGCTCGCGAAAAGCACTCCCGGCCTTCGCCATCGCCGCGATCATCATCCCATTCCAGTCCGCGAGGACTTTGTCGTCGACGAGGGGATAGGAGCGCGCCTCGCGGGCCCGCCGGAGCTTCTCGAGAGTCCCTTCCATCTCGGCGCGAAGCGCCTCTCCGGGAGGAGACGCGAGGTAGAGAGTGTGCTCGTTTTCTTCGAAGTTGGGGGGCTGGTCGAGGCCGAAAGCCGGCGCGAGGAGCTCGAGCTCCGATGGAGTCAGGAGCTTGGCAATCTCTTCGCGGGTCCAGACGTAGTAGGCGCCTTCGCGTCCGTCGCTCTGGGCGTCGACCGCCGACAGGAATCCGCCCCCCTCCCCCGTGAGCTTCTCGAGCACGAAATCGAGGGTGCCACGGGCGAGCCGTTCGAGCTCCGGATCGGGTTCGAGCTGGTAGGTGTCGACGAGGATCTCGGCGAGAGCGGCATTGTCGTACAGCATCTTCTCGAAGTGCGGGATGCGCCACTCGCGGTCGGTCGCGTAGCGATGGAAGCCTCCTCCGAGATGGTCGTAGAGGGCGCCCTCGCCCATGCGCTTCAGCGTGCGCAGAAGCATACGCAGCGCTTCCGCGTTTCCCTTGGAAGCGAGCGAATGGAGGAGATAGAGGTTCGCCGGGGAGGGGAACTTCGGGGCCGGACCGAAACCGCCCCACTCCTCATCGAAGCTCCGCGCGAGCGCATCGAACGCGGGGCTTGTGGCGCCCGCCGCGGGGACGTCGGGGGCCGCTTCGTCCGCGGAGGCGACGGCCTCTTCGAGGCCCTGAGCGACGTTACTTGCCGCGTCCTCGAGCTTCGCCCGGTCCGTCCGCCATATCTCCTGGACCCGCCGGACTATGGTGGGAAAACCGACGACCCCTTGCCGGTCCTCAGGCGGAAAATACGTTCCGGCGAAGAACGGCTTCAGATCCGGCGTGAGGAAGAGATTGTTCGGCCACCCGCCGCTTCGGGTCAGGAGCTGGGTCGCGGTCATATAGATCTCGTCGAGGTCCGGTCTCTCCTCGCGATCGACCTTGATGTTGACGAAGGCTTCGTTCATCATAGCCGCGATCTCGGGATTCTCGAACACGTCCTCTTCCATCCGATGGCACCAGTAGCACGTGGAGTATCCGATGGAGAGGAAGATCGGCCGGTCGAGCTTTCGCGCGAGCTCGATCGCTTCCTCGCCCCACGGGTACCAGTCGACGGGATTGCGCGCGTGCAGGAGAAGATAGGGGCTAGACTCGTGGATCAGGCGGTTGGTGCCCGGAGGGCGCTCCTGCGAGGCCGAACAGTCGACGGTCGCGAGCGTCAGAGTAAAAAGGATCGTGGGCCTCGTGCGCACCTGCTTACCTTAACCCGGAAGCCTTGCCCAGGCCAAAGACTCGGGATAGCTTGACTAATGAGTGCCCCACCCCTCGATTACAGGAAGTAGGTGTAGACTCGCACTTCATGAGGCACAGAATGGCCTTTCGGGCGCTCGTCACCAGCGTTCTCGTGATTCTCGCCGCTCCGGCGAGCTCGAAAGAGATCCGACTCACTCTCCGCGAAGGAACGAACTTCGCCGCGGCGCAATCGGCCCTCGATAGAAGCTTTTTCCTCGATCTCCACGGAACGCTCTGGCGACTTCCGGCCGAGGGCGGAAAAGCGACGGCGATGACCGATGGTCTCGGAGACGATCGTCTTCCCGACGTCTCCCGCGACGGGAGCCGCATCGTTTTTCAGTCCTATCGCAACGGCACCTGGGACATCTGGTCCATCGCCACGGACGGCTCTTCGGCGGCGGCCCTGACGGAAGGTCCCGCGGACGATCGCGAGCCGGTACTCTCGCCCGACGGAAGCCGGGTCGCGTTTTCTTCGGATCGATCCGGGAACTACGACGTATGGATTCTGGATCTGGCGACGACCGAGCTGAAGCAGCTTACGACCGATCCGGCGCAGGACTACATGCCCGCGTGGTCGTCCGCGGGCGACGAGGTCGTGTTCGTCTCCGATCGCACCCCGAACCGCCCGCCCGGGCTCGTTCGTGTGAAGGCGAACGGCGAAGGCCAGGCGGTTGCCGTGGCGGAGCTCGAGGGTGCCGTCTCGTCACCCTCGGTCAGTCCCGACGGGAAGCTCGTGGCGTTTCGCGTGCTCGCCCTCGGAGCTACGAGCACTTACGCGACGGGGCGCGCCGCCGAGGCGAGCCGGCTCGCGGTGGTTCCCCTGGGAGGAGGGGAGCCCAGGTTCCTCGATACTCCCGAGGACGTCTTTCCGTTCCGCCCCCAGTGGTCGGGGTCGAAAGAGATCGTCTACACCGCCTTCGGCGCTCTCTGGCGCCAGAGTCTCGAAGAGCGAGGGGAAGCGGTGAAGATCCCTTTCGAGGCCGAGGTCGTGCTCGATCGGCCCCAGTACCGCAGGCGTCCCGCCGATTTTCCCAAGAGCCGGGAGCGCCGGCCCGTGCGCGGCATGGTGCGTCCGGTCGTCTCTCCCGATCATTCGCGCATCGTCTACGCGGCTCTCGGCGATCTCTTCCTGGTCCCGACGGAGGGAGGCGATCCAACCTTATTAACCCGCGACGAGGCTCTCGATACCGACCCCCACTGGGCGCCGGACAGCCGCTTCATCGTTTTCGCGAGCGATCGCGCGGGGACGATGGATCTGTGGATCAAAGACGTAGAGGCGCCTCCGGGCGAGGGAGAACGACGGCTCACGACGTCTCTCGGAGCCGAGCTCTCTCCCGCCTGGTCTCCCGACGGCAAGACCCTCGCGTACGTCGATCACGATTCGAGACTGCACGTGGTTGGGATTCAGGGGGAGGCGGAACGAACTCTCACCGAGCCGAGGCGCGGGGTCGGAATTCCCACCTGGTCGAGCGATTCCAAGCACGTCGCCCTTTCGGTTCACGTTCCACTTTCCGCGAGGTTTCGGGAGGGCTACAACCGGATCCTCGTGGTCGACACGACGAGCGGAGAGTCGCGGCAACTCGCGGAGCCCGACCGGAGCATCGGGGTCCGCGACGGAGATGGTCCCGTCTGGCGGCCGGACGGAGGCGCCCTCGCGTTCGCCATGGACGGCGGCCTCTGGACCTTGCCGGTGACGCCCGACGGCGAGATCGCGGGCCGGCCCAAGCAGGTAGCGGGCGAAGTCGTGGACTTCCCGAGCTGGTCGGGCGACGGGAAGAAGATCGTGTTCCTCGGCGCGGAGGGCCTCACCGAGGTCGCGGTCGCGACCGGAGACGTTCGAAAGATCGAAGTCCAACACGAGTTCGAAGTCACGTCCGCGGAGGGCCGCCTCCTCATCCAGAACGTCCGCATCGTCGACGGCACGGGAGCGCCCGCGCGAGACGGGATGGACGTCGCGATCGAAGGCGATCGGATCGCGCGGGTCGAGCCTACGGGTGGCGAGGTCGCGAAGGACGTTCGCGTCGTTTCGGGAGAAGGCAAGACCCTCATCCCGGGGCTCATCGAGATGCACACCCACCTCGGCCTTCCGGCATGGGGAAGCGGCCAAGGCAAGGTGTGGCTCGCTTACGGAATCACGTCTCTCAGAACTCCCGCGGACGCCCTTTACCGGGTCATCGAAGAGCGGGAGTCGATCCGGGCAGGCCGGCGCGCCGGCCCCCGTATCTTCTATACCGGCGCCACCCTCGACGGCGATCGCATCTACTACGGCGGCGCCCTCGCGCTGAACGACGGCGAAGAGCTCGAGCAGGAGATGAAGCGGGCGGTATCGCTCGGCTACGACCTGGTGAAGACCTATGTACGCCTTCCCGACCCGCTCCAGAAGGAGGCTATCGAGAAGGCGCACGCCGAAGGAATCTTCGTCACCTCGCACGAGGTCTACCCGGCGGTGGCCTACGGCGTCGACGGCATCGAGCACTTGAGCGGGACCTCGAGGCGCGGCTTTTCTCCCAAGCTCACCCAGCTCCGGAGGACGTACGACGACGTCGTCGAGCTCATCGCCCGCTCCGGCGTCTATTTCACTCCGACCGTTCTTCTTCAAGGCGGCTACACGCTCGCGCTCGCGAGGGAGCCGGATCTGCTGGACGAAGCCCGTTTCCTCGCGCTCTTCCCTCCGTTCGTGAAGGAAGGTTTCCGGAACGGTCCTCGCCCCGCTGACGCCTCCGCGTCCGGGGCCGTGGTGGCTCCGGTTTTCGCGACCATCGGCGAGATCCACCGGCGCGGGGGAAAGGTCATCGCCGGCACCGACTCGCCCCTCATTCCCTACGGGCTCAGCCTTCTTCTCGAGATCGAGCAGCTCTCGGAAGCCGGGCTCGGCCCCATGGCAGCCCTCGAGAGCGCCACCCGAGTCGCCGCCGAGGCCCTCGGCGCCGGCTCCGACCTCGGAACCATCGAGCCGGGAAAGATCGCCGATCTGGTGCTCCTCGGCGCGGATCCTTTGGAAGACATCAAGAACCTTCGCAAGACCGAGAGGGTCGTCGTCAATGGCCGTCTTGTTACGATCGACCAGCTTCTCAAGGCGCGATAGATCCGAACAGGAGGAAAGATGTTTCGGTCGTTCTCGTTTGCCCTAGGCGCCCTAGTCCTCGCGTTGCCGGCAGCGCCGGCCGCGGCCTCGGAGAACATCGCGTCGCCTCAGAGCTTCTTCGGCTTCGAGCTCGGAACCGACGGGGAGATGGCCCGCTACCCCGCGGTCGTCGAGTACCTGAAGCAGATCGCCGCCACCTCCGATCGAGTCCTGTATCAGGAGATCGGAAAGACCACCCTCGGCAACGACTACGTCCTTCTCCAGATCTCGAGCCCCGAGAATCTCGCCCGGCTCGATCGGCTGGTCGAGATCAACCGCAGGCTCGCGGATCCGCGCGGGCTCTCGGAGAAAGAGGCGCAGGCCCTGGTCGAAGAGGGGCGGCCTTTCTACTTCCTCTACGCCACCATCCACTCGACCGAAGTGGGAAACGGGCAGGCGATTCCACTCATCGTGCATCGGCTCGCGACCGAGGACTCTCCCGAGATCCACGAGATCCTGGACAACGCCGTCCTCCTTCTCGTTCCCTCGCAGAACCCCGACGGGCAGGTGATGGTCATCGACCACTGGTACAAGACGAAGGGGACAAAGCTCAACCGGGTCTATCCCGACCTCTACCACAAGTACGCGGGGCACGACGACAATCGCGACTGGTTCATGTTCACCCAGAAGGAGACCCGCCTCAATATCGAGAAGATCCAGAACGTCTTCAAGCCCACGATCACCCACGACATGCACCAGATGGGATCGACGGGCCCGCGCATCTTCGTTCCTCCGTTCCAGGATCCGTACGATCCCAACGTCCATCCTCTGCTCGTCGCAGGCCAAGCCCAGATCGGGCTCGCGATGGCGGGGGCGCTCGCCGCTTCGGGAAAGGAGGGCGTCTCCTACAACAGCCAGTACGATCTCTGGGCGCCGGCGCGGCAGTACATGGTCTACCACGGCCAGCCGCGGATCCTGACCGAGATCGCGAGCGCGAACCTTGCCGACCCGTTCCGGAGCGAGGCGAACCAGCCGCTCGGTCCGCGGGAGTCGAGGTGGAACTTCCCGAGACCCTACACCAAGTCCGAGTGGCGCCTGTCGCAGATCATGGACTATGGAATGACGGCGGTCTTTGGCGGCCTCACCCACCTCGCGAAGTACCGGCGGGAGTGGCTATCGAATTTCCACCGGGTCCATCGAGACTGGGTCGAGCGCAGCGAGGCCCCGTATGCGTTCGTGATTCCGAAAGAGCAGCGGGACCCCCACGCCTTGAGGCAGCTACTCGAGATCCTGGATTTCGGCGAGGTCGAGATCCATCGCGCCACGGCGGATTTCGCGGCGGGAGGAAAGAGCTATCCGGCCGGCTCGTTCGTCGTTCCCCTGAATCAGCCGTACGGTGCTTTCGCCAAGACCATGCTCGAGGTCCAGGTCTATCCCGACCTTCGCTACTACCCTGGTGGTCCTCCGATCCCGCCCTACGACGTGACCGGACACACCCTCGGGTACCTCATCGGCGTCGAGGTGGATCGGATCGACGAGCCGCTCACGGTCGCGACCGAGCAAATCCAGAGCCCGGCGCCGGACAAGCTTCCCTTGCCCGTTCGTCCGCGGTGGGCGTACGTGATCCCCGCGGAGACGAACGCAGGCTTTCTCGCGCTGAATCGACTTTCAGCGGAAGAGGTCCCGGTCTTCCGCGCCGCCTCCGCCTTCGAGGCCGGGGGTCGAAGCTTTCCCCCTGGTGCGTTTCTCGTGCCTCCACAGGCGAAGTCCCGGAAGATCCTCGACGAGCTCGCTTCGACGTCGAGTCTCTCAGTTTTCGGAGCCGACTCCGCCCCGCCGGTCGAGGGGTTTCGGATGAAGAGACCCACGCGCGTCGGACTCTACAAGGCCGCGAACAACATGCCCGCGGGCTGGCTCATGTGGCTCTTCGAGGGCTACGGCTTCCGCCACGAGGTGATGTCATCCGTAGATTTTGCCTCCGACCTCTCCAAGAAATACGACGTCATCGTGCTTCCCTCCGGCACCACGAAGAGCCGGATGATCCAGGGGTTGTCCCCCGAGCAGTACGACGAGTCGTGGCGCTGGGCCTACGGCATCGGGGATGCGGGATGGGCGGAGTTGAAGCGGTTCGTCCAGGAGGGAGCAACGCTCGTCGCCATCGGAAGCGCCGTCGATACCGCGCGCGACCTTCTTTCGCTTCCCATCGAGCCCGTCCTCCCCGAGGCGCCGTCGCGGTTCGGGCGCGGTGGACGGAAAGACGAGAGGCGTCCAGTCGAAGCCGCGGAGGTCGAGCGGCTCTTCAAGGAGTCTTTCCAGAGTCCGGCGGCGCTTTTGAATGCCATCGAGTCGAGAGTCGTGGACCCGACCTCCGTCTTCTACTGCCCGGGCTCGCTCCTGAAGCAGGAGTTCGACGCCTCGCACCCCGTCGCCTTCGGGATGCCTTCGAGCTGGCCGGTGTTCTTCGCCTTCGATCAGGCGTATCGACTCGAGCCGAGCTTCGACGTTCAGGCGCGTGTGGTCTCGAGATATCCCGACGAGGTGAAGCAGGTCGCGAGCGGCTGGCTCCTGGGAGACGAGCTCCTGCGCAACCAGGCAAACGTGGTCTGGTTCCAGGTGGGGAAGGGCACCGCCGTCACTCTGGCAAGTCAGGTCGACTTCCGGACCCAGACTCCAGCGACGTTCAAGCTTCTCTTCAACGCGATAGTGCAGGGGCCGGCGACGAAGCTGTCTCCCGCGGAGCTCGCGCGGCTGCGGTGAGAGAAGCAAGAAGCCTGATGGCTTCGGCTTCAGTCCGCCTTGGCCCGAACGAGCACCTTCCCCTCCCGGTTGGCGTCTCGATAGAGAACGTCGAAGCTTCGTCCCGGCGCCATGGGTAGCTCCTTGCAGAGGCGATCGTATTGCTCGAGGACCTTGGGAACGTAGTCGGCGGTCTCCGGTGTCGTCCGATGGCTTCCGGCCCGGTAGTAGCCCGCGTTGACGGGTCCGCCGTTGTACTCGGCGAGCACCATGCCGAGATCGTTGTACGTCGTGAACAGGACATCCAGGTAGAGGGCCGCCATCTCGGTGTTGCGATCGGACTCGAAGAGCATCTCGTCGCTGTACTCCCAGTCGAGCATCCCCGCGAGCATTCGCCCGGTGGCAGGCCAGATTTGATACAGGCCGCGGGCGTTTGCCTGGCTTTTGGCGCGCGTATCGAACCCGCTCTCGACGATGCCGATCGAGAAGAGAAGGAGAGGATCGACCGACGGATACTTGTCGGTGGCGTCCAGGAGGAGCTCGGCGTAGAGGTAGGCTTCACCGAGCCCGAGCCTTCCGTTCACCCTCAGGATCTCGTCCCGCATTCCGAGGAGAAGGCGCTGGCGCACGGAGTCGAACTGGATTCCGGCGTGCAGCTCCTGGAGACCAGCCTGCATCTGGCCCCGGGTAGTGGCGAGCTCTTGCTCGAGATCGGAGGCACGCTGATAGGAGTGCAACCCGAGCCCGAGGGCGCCGACGACGAGCACCGACAGGCTGAAGAGCGCCGTCGATCGCCAGGCGGTCGAGCGCTTGCTCGGGCGTCGTCCGGGAGGGGCGGAGTGCAGCGGTCGCTTTTTTGCGGGCCGAACGGGCGCTGTCTCCGATTCCTTTCGCGAGAAGCGTTCGATCTCGAGCGGCTCGGGCCTGGCGTTCCACATGCGGGTATCCTCCCTACGACCTCGAATTCCAACGGAAACAGGGTTGTTTCAATCACTATGAGCCCCGGAGGGGAGTATCGCAACCGGCAAGCCTCGAGATCGGAGGAGAGCTCGTGGCCCGTCTCGCGGAGCTACGGTGAGGGGTGCTCTCGCCGGTTCCTGTAGAGGCCGATGAGCCAGGCGAGCCCGGCGACCACGACGAGGAGCATCGTCCACCGCATCGCGCTCGCGAGAAACGAGGAGTCGAGCTCCGGCCAGTCGAACTCACCGAGCGCCGCTCCGCGCGCCATCATCCAGTGCCAGCCGGTATGCGTCACGAGCGCCGACAGAATCACCGTCCCCGTGCGCTCGGCGACGACGTGTCGGAAGAGGACCGAGAGGAGCGGGAGAAGAAGCAGGAGCACCAGGAGCTGTCCGAGCTCGACTCCGAGGTTGAACGCGAGAAGCGACGTGAGGAGGTGAGATCCCGCGAACTGCAGCGTCTCGCGGAGGGCGAACGAGAAGCCGAAACCGTGCACCAGGCCGAATCCGAACGTGAGGAGCCATCGCCTTCGCACCTTGCCCCCGACGATGTTCTCGAGCGCCATGTAGACGATCGACGTCGCGATCAGGGTCTCGACCAGAGGCGGGAACCACAAGGCGTCGGGGGCGGCGCCGTAGGCGGAGGCGACGAGAGTGGTGGAGTGCGCCACCGTGAACGCGGTCGTAAGGAGGACCAGCTCGCGGAAGCGGCGGAACGGGAGGATGAGGCAGAAGAGAAAGAGCAGGTGATCCGTTCCTTCGAGGATGTGCAGGAAACCGAGCCGCACGAAGCTGAGAAACGCCTGATGCCACGCGGGATCGAGGCGGATCAAGCCGGGGTTGCCGGCGAAGTCGAAGGCCCGAACGGAGCCGTCGGGCTGGATGAAGCGGAGGACGTTCACAACCGACATTCCCAGTCGCTCGAGACCGGGGTTGATTGTGAACTCGGATTGGTCCGACTCGATCGGATACTCGAAGAGCACGTCGAGGAGTCCCTGCGCCCAGTAGATCTCGGTCTCGGGCGGAAGCGGCGGACCCCGGACGTGCGCGAGGGCAGTTTCGTAGTCGTCGAACGAACGGTCGGACGGAAGCGACACCCGTGCAGCCACTATCGAGGGGCTCGTGATGCGCCTTTCCCCTTCGTAGAGCTCCACGTAGTCCGCGATCCAGAGGACGGCGGCGTCCCGGAGGACCGGATCGGCCCGCGTGAGGTCGAGATAGCCCAGAGGGTTCGTGGGAACGCTCATATCCCGCATCGCCGCCAGGGGAACGCGCACCAGGAGGCGCAAGCGATCTGCCTTCGGCTCGAGAAATGCCTGGACTCGGACGTGGGAAGGAATCTCGTGGGCGGAGGCGGTTCCCGCGACCGCCAGAGCCACGGTCAGGACGGCGCCGAAGGCCTTCCGGAGCATGTCGAGGAAGCCTAGGTTATCGACGCCCTCGGCGCAAATGAGCTATACTCGCCCCCCAATTCGCGAGATTTTTCCGGAGGTAAATAAAGATGGGACTTTGGAAACGGAGATCGAACCTGCTGATTGGCGCGGCTTTCGTCGCCGTCTTCGCCGCGCTCGGCCTCGGTCAATACATGCTGGAGGCGACTTCGGCCGCTCCCGCGGACGTCCAGGCTCCGGCGTTCGAAGTGGACCCGCTCTGGCCCAAGCCTCTGCCGAACCATTGGCTCCTCGGCTCCGCGATCGGAGTCACCGTCGATTCGCGCGACCACGTGTTCGTCATCCATCGGCAGGAGAGCTTCAACGAGCGGACGGAGATCAGCGCCGCGACCAAACCGCCGACGGCGGTCGAATGCTGCGTTCCCGCTCCCCCGATCCTCGAGTTCGATCCTGACGGGAACCTGGTGGGCCACTGGGGAGGCAAGGCGCAAGGCTACGACTGGCCGAGCTCCAATCACGGTATCACCGCCGATCACAAGGACAACCTCTGGATCGGCGGCAACGGGGGCGACGACGCCCACATGCTGAAGTTCACGCGGGACGGAAAGTTCCTCAAGCAGTTCGGCAAACCCGGCGTTCATCGCGCCGCCAACTACAACGAGAAGGAGCCCAAGTGGGTGGGCGGGAGCCACGACAAGGAGAACTTCGGGCGCGTGGCAAAAGTCGCGTTCGACACCGCGGCCAACGAAGCCTATGTCTCCGACGGATACCTCAACAAGCGGGTCGCGGTCGTCGACATGGACACCGGCGAGCTCAAGCGCTACTGGGGCGCCTACGGCAACAAACCGGACGACGCCGACCTCGGCCGCTACGATCCCAAAGCGCCCGCCGCGCAGCAGTTCCGCAATCCCGTTCACTGCGCCGATCCCTCGAACGACGGCCTCGTCTACGTCTGCGACCGCCCGAACGATCGGCTGCAGGTGTTCAAGAAAGACGGCACGTTCGTGAAGGAAACCTTCATCGAGAAGGAGACCCTGGGCGACGGGTCGGTCTGGGACATCGCGTTCTCCAAGGATCCCCAGCAGAAGTACATCTACATCGCCGACGGTAAGAACCAGAAGGTCTACGTCCTCGATCGCCTGTCGCTCGAGGTCCTGACGAGCTTCGGAGATGGCGGACGTCAGCCCGGACAGTTCTTCGCGGTGCACAGCATCGCGACCGACTCCAAGGGCAACATCTACACCACGGAAACCTACGAGGGGAAGCGGGTGCAGAAGTTCGTCTACAAGGGGCTCGGGCCGGTCAAGGATAAGGACCAGGGAACGGTCTGGCCGAAGGCGACTTCGAAGTAGAAATTCTAACCGGAGGGGTCGGAACGGCGCTTTTTCGCGGCTTTTTCCACTTCCAGGCTTGCTTATTGAAAGCAAGGTGATTAGAATAAGCGCCGGTTAGAGACACGGTCGAGGTTTTGCTCAACAACGCAGTTTGATGAAGTACGGGCCTGAATCGCTCGCGCGCGCGAGGACCGTCGACAGTGTGCATTGCAATTGCGGACCTTCCTCATCCGTGGAGGGTCCTCAGAGGAACGTTCATGCAAAGGAGACTTGAGGAATGGCGTCCAAACCCCTGACGAAAACACAGATCGTGGCCCAGTTTGCGGAAACGATGCAGATCCCGAAGAAGGCGGCGGTGGTCTACTTCGAGCAGCTCGCGGACCTCGCCATCAAAGAGACGAAGAGGACGGGCCAGTTCGTCATTCCCGGGCTCGGAAAGCTCGTGAGGTCGGTCCGTAAGCCGCGCAAGGGCCGAAACCCTCAGACCGGCGAGGAAATCCAGATTCCGAAGAAGACGGTGGTCAAGTTCCGCGTGGCGAAGGCCTGCAAGGACGCCGTCGTTCCCAAGAAGGTCTAGGCTCCGAATCCGCAGTTTCGATCCCGCGGGGGAGGGTCGGCAGCGGCTCTCCCGCCCCCTCATCCCACGCTGAAGCCTTCTCCAACTCTCCCTCAACCCTCGCGTTTGCAAAGACGCGGAAAAAATACAAGGGGGATAAGGGGACAGGAGGGGATAAGGGGATGGGGGTACAAGATGCTCCCGACCCGGCCATTCTTATCCCATCTCCTCCTATCTCCCCCATCCCCCTTGTATTTGTATTTTCTTCTTTGCGCGTTGATTTCTTCGTTATTGAGGTAGAGGCACGGCTTCCAGCTTTTTCAGCTCGTCACGGGCTTCCGTGCGGCCGGGCTCGACCTCGAGAGCTTTCTCGAATGCCGTTCGGGCGCGCTCGCGATCGTCCAGCCCCAGGTAGGCGAGACCTTTGAAAAGATGAATGTCGTACCCCATGCCTCCGTCGACCGGGAGGCTTTCGAGAATGACGAGAGACTCCCGAAACTGCGAGCGGGCAAGGTGTAGCCGGGCGCGCGTCAGGAGAAAGCTCGGGCTCGTGGGGGAGCGGGTCACCGTTCGTTCGATGACGGTTTCGGCCCGGTCCAGCTCGAGGTTCTTGTCGATGCAAAACCGGGCGAGGAGGTTCGAGAGGTTCAGGTTGTCGGGGCTTTGCTCCACGAGCGCCCCGAGCCCGTCGATGTACTCGAGGTACTGCGCCCGCGCTCGGTCCAAATCGCCGCTCGACTCGTAGTGGGAGCCGAGGAGGTCCCGGTACCGGAACGGGACCAGACCCGGCTTCTCGAATAGCTTTTCCAGGATCACCGCGGCCTCGGCCGTGCGGCCATCCTGGTGCAGCGAGTCCACGACCTTCAACTGGACGTCCACGTTCTCTGGATCCACCTTCGAGACGGCGAGGATGTAGGCTCCGAGCGTGGTCTCGTCCATGGTCTCGGGAATCGGAACCGAGCCTTTGTCGTGAATCGCCGTGAGGGCGTTGCCGGCGACCTCGAGGGCGATGCGGTGTCCGCCGCGGTAGAGCTCGAGCATCCCGGTATCGATGCTGACGTGCTTGCCGCCGAAACGCGACTCGATCACTCCCGAGGTCAAAGTATGGCCCACCACCATCCGGGTGGCGCCGAGGCTGGCGAGAATTCCGGAGACCCGCGCTTCCTCGGCTTGCTGGGAAGCGAGGGTCAGGGCGATATTGGCCAGACCGCGGTACTGGAGCGGTGACTCCGAATCGAACGCGAGACCGCCCTCGAGCGGGACTTCGTCCGAGAGCTCGGCGCGAATCCGGCGGTTCACCTCGGCGATGCCGACCTGTGCCATCTTCTCGCTCCAGTCTCCGTGGGAGTAGACGACGCCGTCGATCTTGACCGCGACGTTGTGGCTCCGGATCCACTTTCCGTAGCGGCCGGAGGCGGAGAAGGCCTGGCGGTGCTCGACGTACCCCAGGGGGTATCTCGTTTCGAACTCGCTTCTCAACTGGTTCTTGCCCGGCGCCTCCTCGTCCCTCTCCTTCGCTTCCCGTCTCATCTGTTCGTAGTAGCGCTCGAACGCGGTGTCCCGCAGCGAGCGCGAATCCCGGTCGGTGTAGGATTCGTATTCCTGCTTCGAGACCAGATCGAGGATTCCGACCACGTTCATCGCCTCGTGGTTTCCGATGAGCACGTGAACGCGCCCGCCCGCTTTCTCCGCCTGCTCCTCGAGCTCCATCAGAAGATCCATCGCCTTTCGGGATTGGGGACCGCGGTCGACGATATCGCCGTTTTGCACCAGATGGGCCTTGCCCCCCATCCACTTCCGCTTCTCGTCGAGGATCCCGGCGGTTTGCAGCACGGCCACCACGTTGTCGAAGGCGCCATGGATGTCCCCAACGGCGACGACCCGAGGGACACCGTTCCATTCGCAGGGCGGCTCCTTTCGCTCCTGAGAGGCGGTGCCGGAGGGGACGACCAGAAGCAAGAGTACGCCGAGAAAGAAACCGCGGAGAGAACGTCTCATCAGGACCCGGACGGTCTTCCGCCTTCGCGGTGAAAGACCGCGCTGAAGACCCCTTGAAGCAAGTCCATCCGATCCGCCAGGAGATCGAAGAGCGGTTCCCGGTCGATCTGGAGCGCTCTTCCCGATTCGACCGTAAGGGCGGTCTCGGCGAAGCTCGCGCCCGCGAGGGTCTCGTGAACCCCGAGGGAGGCGCCGGCGCGGGCGCGGTCTTTCCTCCCCGCGGCGGACGTGAGCTCGATTGCTCCCGACAGCAGCAGCACGATCGAAGCCGCGGCGCCCGGGGTGAACAGACACTCACCCCCCGTGAGCGAGATCTCCCGGGCGATGGCCGCGACGTCGTAGAGCTCCTCCGCGGTCGCGTGCGAGAGAATCGGTACCGTCTGGAGGCACAGGACCTTCTCCACCGTTGAAAGGGGAGCCTCGCGGTGCTCGTAGCGGAACGCGGAAGCCCTTCCCTCCAACGGCGGGCGTTCGCTCGTTTCGGCGCTGGTTCCGGCGCTCGACTCGAGGAGCATCCGGAAGAGGCCCTGAGCGAGCTCGATGTTCGCCGCGAGGAGGCTGCGGAACTCTTCCGCCGGCATGACCAGCGCGATGGACTCGGTCTCTGCGGTCGCCGAGCTCTGGAGCTGCGTCCCTTTCAGGACCTCCTGAAATCCGAGCATCGCCGGCGGTGCCAGAATCTCCGCGCCGTCGTCTCGTCCGTTCGCAACCCGAAAGCGCCCCTGCACCAGGACCTGGATGTACTCTGCCGGCACGCCATGCTCCTGGACACGCGCTCCTCCCCCGTATCTCACCTGGCGCGAGATCGTGGCGATCCGGAAGAGCTCGTCCATGGAAGCGAAGCGGAACAATGGAATTTCCTTCAACCGGCGCACCAGGCTTATCGCTGGAACCGGCGGGAGGAGCTCAAAATGGATGGGCGGCATGAGGCTCATCGGTTTTCAGTCTATAGGCGGCGAGGGCGTAGGACGCGGACTCGAAGACGATGAAGTCGCGGGCGTCGCGGAACATCAATACTTCCTCCAGGTCGGGGGCGAGGCTCCAGAGCTTCCTCTCCCGCACCAGGTCGATGGCCGTCGCCGCCACCACCGGGTCGTCGTCGTAGATCAACCGCTCCAGCGTCTCTTCGATTCCTCGAACGCGATTCTTGAGAAACACGTTGCCTTTCCGCACTTTCTCGGCGAGCGGCATGTCGTCGATGAGGGGGAGGACCATCTTTCGGAGCTGCCCCGAGAGCGTGTTGTCCAGAAACTCGATGGCGCTCGCTCGCGCCCGGACGTCGCCGCGCTCGATGGCGATGCGGGCCGCGCGGATGTCCTTCCAGTCGTAGATGAGGCCCAGGAGCCGATAAATGCGGTCGAGCACCCGGAATAGCTTCTCCGAAAGGGCCTGGGCGAGAATGCCGTCACGCGAAAGATCGCCCTTCTCGAAGAGGTTGTAGCTTGCGCCCAGGTACCGGTAGTAGCGCGCCGTTTCCTTGACGAGGAGCTTCTCGATCGGGCCGAAAGCGATCGGAATGCCAGGGTTCTCCCGCCGGATTCTCTCCAGGGCGACGACCGTCTTGTACCGCAGGAATCCATCGTCGCTCTCGAGGGCCGCGGCCAGCGCTTCGACCGACGCTGGTAACGGAATTCGCGCCAGCGTCCCAGGGATGTGGCGGCGAACCCAAGGGTCCTCCTCCTCGTCCTTCAGGAAGTAGGTGAGTGCGGGGATTGCGTTTTCGCCGTAGCTCACGAGCGCCTCGCGGGCGGCGTTCTTCAGACGGCGACTTCGCATGAGAGAAATGAGTGTCGGGACGAAGAGGAGGTCGGAATCCCCCAGAAGGCGGGCGCTCCCGATCGCTTCTCTCGCGACACCGGGATCGGCATCGTGCATGAGAGGCAGGAGGAGCTGCCGGAACCGCGGGTCGCGCGTGCGCGCGATGGCTCGCGCCGCCTCGCGTCTCGAGGGCGCCATCGCGTCCCGTCCGTCGCCCGCGAGCCTCTCGAGCACCCGCCGCGCCTCGGCGCTGTCGCTCTCGTTTCCGCTCTCCGCGAGCGCCACTGCGGCGGTGGCGGCGATTCGCGGGTCGCCGTCGTTCAAGTAGGGCCGCATCAGATCCCGGACGTCTCCCTGCCGGACGGACGACAGCACCGAGAGCGCCGCGGCGCGCACGTCGGGGTCGTCGTCTCTGAGCGATTTCTCGAGAGAGGGAGCCCAGCGCTCGATCACCTCCGTCGCCGCCCCCTTCACCGCTGCGATCGCGCGCGCGCGGACCCGCGGGGAGTGATGGTGAAGGAGGAGCGGGGTGATGAGCTTCCTCTTCGAGAGCTGCTCGAGAAACTCGATGGAACGAAGGACGCGCTCGTCGTCCGTACTGCCTAGCTCTTCGACCAGGGTCTCGACCGTGGCCGCATCCCCCGCCTCGGCGGTGAGCCGCTCGGGCTCGAGCGCCATCGTCTCGATGCTCTTTCGAAATACCGCCAGGTATTCTTTTTTGGCCCGGCGGGCGAGGACCAGCCAGAGGACGCAATAGACTAGGCTCGGGACGCTGAGCTGCCACCAGGTGAGCTTCAGCCATTGAGTCGCGAGAAGGAGCACGACGGAGCCGACGCCCTTGCCGATGAAGCGGTCGGCCACGACGTCGACGAAGCCTTTGGCCTTGAGCTTGATCTCGGCGCTCAGGGGCAGAAACAGCGTCTCCCGGGTGGTCTTGTCGAGGCTGTAGCGGAGGGCGCTGTCGGTGACCCGGGCCACGCTCGAAGCCCATAGGGCCTTGTTCAGGAGGATGACGACCGCCGTAGCCCCGAGGCTCACCGGCAGGACCGCCATCGCGAACCCGATGCCAAGGAGGCTGTAGATCCGGGAGGTGAAATAGATCTGGATGACGAAACCGATGAACGACGAGTAGAACGTGATCAGTGCGAGAAAGCTGGTGATGCTATCCTTCCCCTCGACCACCGCCTCCGAGGCCATGTAGAGCTGCGTCTCGAGCGTCGCCGCCCCGAGCGCCGAGAAGCCTATGACCAGGGCAATGAGCTGGAGATGCCGCGAGCCCTTGAGCATCGAAAGGGCTTCGCCGCCTCCGAGGCTCTCGCCCTTCACCGGGAACGAGCCTCCCTCGGGGCTCGTTCGTCTCTGAATCTCCAGGATCAGGAAGAAACAGAGGCCGAGGATCGCCGCGCTGAAGAGGATGAGGTTTTCGGTGCCGACTCGCTTGACCAGCAGAGCGGTCAGCCCCGACCCCGTCATCCCGCCAAGCATCGCCCCTCCGCCGATGAAACCGAAGATGCGCTTCGCCTGACGGGGATCGTAGATCTCGTTCGCGAGCGTCCAGAACTGGCTGATGAGAAAAATCCCGAGGAGCAGCCGCCCGAAGAAAAAGAACGCCGCCGACACCCATACTTGTCCGGTCTTGAACAAGAACCAGAAGGCCACGAGGAGCCCGATGATCGCCACCTGGGTTCCGGGGAGCACCCAGAGCTTCGGCACCTTCCCCAGGGCGCGGCTGTAGTAGTTCATGATGAAGCCCATGGTGAGGCCGGCGAGGAGCATCACGTAGGGCGTCTTGTCGGCGCCGAGGTCGGTAATGAACTTGGAGGCCGCCGAGGGCTTGATGTTGTTGTAGGCGGTCATCGCCAGGAAGGAGTAGATGAACATGAGGACGCCGACTACCGCTTCGCCCTCGCGGAAGGTGACCAGGGGCGACAAGGCGCGCCGAAGGAAGGAATCGTTCATGTTCCGCGAGCCATGTTATGCCAGGCCCGCGGAGCGCGGCAAACGGGGTTTACTGCGCCGGGAGGACCATTGTGAGCTCGTTGCCCCGCGGGGTGGCGGTGGTCGTCCACTGGCCCTGGAAGTACTCGACCACGTTGTGGACGAAGGAAAGCGGCCACCTCATGCCGTTGCGCTCGAGCGTCCAGGAGGCGTAGTCTCCCCCGTCTCTAGGGCTCTTCACCGCGGCGATGTTGTCCGCGACACGGATGTAGGCCCGTCCGTTCTCGATGCGGGACGAGAGCTGGATAAGGCCCCCGGGATGGCCCGAGAGCTCCCGCTCCGAGCGCTCCACCAGCGCCGCGAGGACCGAGCGCAGGAGGAAGGCGTCGGCGCGGACTCGATCGGTTGCCGCGGGCTCCGTGGCCTCGAGCCGGATCGAATGACGTTCGAGGCTCTCCGCGGTCCAGGCGCGGACCCCGTGGAAGACGGGGGCAAGCTGGATGAGATCGACGGAAGCCGGCTGGCCCGCCATGAAACCCAGAACCGTATCGCGGTAGCGCTTGGCGCGGGTGAGCTCGGCGCCCATGCCCCGAAGCTCCCCCTGCCAGCCTTCGCGGACATCGTGCTCGGTGCGCAGCCGTCCGAGCGTCGCGAACAATCGGTCGAGAGGCGGTCCCATTTCCAGGATCGCCTGCTCCGCAAGGCGTCCGACGAGACCGATGCGCTCCATCTGCTGCAGTCGATCCCGGGCCACGCGGTTCGCCGCGGTCTCGAGAGCGAGCGCGAGAGCGCTCCCCCATCGCTCGAGGTGCTCGGCCGCCTCGAGCCGCGGCGCCGCTGACTCCGGCGGCAGGTAGAAGCACGCGAGCCCGAGAGTCGTGACCGGAGTCCTCACGGGTATGGTGACGATCGAAGTGATCTTGCCGCCGCTTACGTCCAGGATTTGGGCGAGCGGCCCGGGATCCCCGCTGACGAAGACCAGGGGTCTCGAACCCTCGGCGATGACCCCCGCCAGCGGGCGGCCGGAGGCGTCGGTGATCGAGAACAGAGGCTCCCGCTGGAGGCCATGGAGGATCACCGGACGGAGCTCGCGCTCGCGCAGGAGCGAGAGCGAACCGCTGACCGCGCCGAGCCCTTCCGCCATTTTCATCAGCAGGCCCTTCAGGACCTCATCAGGCGGAGCGCCTCCAAGAAGCGAGAGGGTGGCTTCGAAGGGCGCGCCAAGATCCGACAGGCGCTTATCGAGCGAGTCCCGCTGGTCTCGCATCTCCTCGAGAGCCGACGTGAGGTCCGCGGCCGCCTGCGCGTAGCTTTCGACGAGCGCCTCTGCCGCGTGAGGGTCGTTCGCGGCCGTCGCGGCGGAAGGCGACGAGGCGCCTTCGAGCGTGCGCGCCACCGGAACCTTCACGGCCACCCGGCCTTGAGACGCTGGATGGGAGGACAGAGCGGCTTCGGCCGTCCGCGGATCCGTCGCTCCCTGAGTCCGCGCCGCTCCGGAGGGTCCCGAGCTCGTGGCGGCGGAGGGCGGCGACCAGTCGAACATCGCCCTCATCGACTCCGAGGTCCACTCCTCGATCGATCTCGCATTCCGGACTCCGGCGCCGAGCTTGAACTTGTTGGTGATGTGCTCCATCGTGAGCCGCAGGGCGGCGGCGAACGTCTCGAGTACTCCATCTTCGCGAATCGCAACCGCGGAAAAGCTCGCCGTGCGCCGGGCGTTGAGGGTTCGGTCCATCGCCTCCATGGGCGTCACTTCCGGCAGATCGCGCTTGTTGTACTGATAGACGAGAGGGATGGTCGTTGGATCGAGGTTGTGGGCGAGGAGGTTCTGGTTCATCTCCCGGAGACTCGAAATCGTCTCCTCCCAGCGATCGGCCGCCGAGTTGGCGACGAACACCACCGAGTCCGCCCCGTTCAGGAGGAGCTTGCGGCTCGCGGCGTACATCCTCTGCCCGGGGACGGCGATCACCTGGAACCTGAGCTCGTACCCACGAAACGCCGGCGTCTTCATCGGGAGCAGGTCCAGGAGAATGGTTCGATCCTGGGTCGAGTTGACCGAGACCATCTCTCCGCGGCGTTTCGGGTCGGCCCGCTGGTGGAGCACCACCAGGTTCGTCGTCTTTCCGCCGGCCGCCGGACCGTAATAGATAATCTTGGCCCGAACGACCCGTTCTCGATGGCTAATCTCGACCAAGTCGCCTCTCTAACTGACCTGATTTCACGGAATGAGTTGCCTCTCTAGTATAACCCAGCCGGTCAGGCATTCAGCCCCTTCTAGCCTTCTAGGAAGTCACGATGAGGCCGGGCGGCGGCTCGTCGAGCCCCTCGGGAAGAGTGAGCGGAGGCTCGCCTGCCCGCGATTTCGAGAAGAGGCTCTCGAGCTTCGAGAGGTAGCGCTCACGCCCCCGCTCCCGCACGTGCTCTTCGACGCCTTCGGCGAGCGCGCGCAAGGCGACCACCATCTCCTCGTCCGAGACCTGTGGTGCCGCGGGGAGCTTCTCCCGGGAAGTGACGAGGCGTGTGAGCCACTCAGCCGCCGGCTGGAGGTGAAGTCGCTCCGTCGGATGACTGTAGAGGACGCCCTTGGCGCGGGTCTCGAGGGTAGAGGCGGCGGCGGCGGTGACCTCGCCGAGCTCGCGGTCGTCGAGCCCTGAAAGAGGATTCTTCGAAAGCGCGATCAAGTAGTGAAGGAAGAGGAAGAAATGCGCCGGGCGCTCGTCGAGAGCGAGCGCCCGCGCGAAGAAGCGCGCGGACTCATTCTCCTGGCTCTCGGAGCTCCACTTCGGGTCATGAGTGCCGTGGAGATAGATGCAGTCGGGAGGACAGTGGATCGTAACGACCCGGTTCGCGCCGCAGCAGCGCGAGCAGATGAGAGCCCCTGCGCGCGCGGGGCAGCTCCTCCTCCCCTTGACCTTCCCGCAGAACCAGCACTGAGCCACGGGGCCGGATCCTACCTCAAACGGTCAGAGTACGTTTCCTCATGTCTGGACCCCTTTGGCAGCCGCCAGGAGCTCTCCCGTCGATCCGAATCGCTCAGCGGGGTCCTGCATCAGGCAGCGAGCCAGTATCTGATCGAGAGAATCGGGCGCCTCGGGGAGGAGCTGCCGGAGCCGAGGGGGTGAGCCGTTCGCTGCGGGTCCCTCCCCGGCCACGGGGTTTTGTCCCGTGAGGGCATGGAAGATGAGGGCGCCGACTGCGTAGATGTCGGAGCGGACTCCGAAGGGCGCCCCAGAGAGAAATTCGGGTGAGGGGTAGCCATCGGCCGGGTCCAACTCCCGGACCCGGAGCGCGCCGAGTCCGAATCCAGCGATCTTGAGCTTGCCCGCCTTTCCCACCAGGATGTTCGTCAGCTTGAGATCCCGGTGCAGCAGGCGCTTCTCGTGGGCGTAGCCAAACGCGTCGGCGAGTGTCGTGAGGAGATCGACGGACTGTTTGAGCGAGAGGCGCTTGTTGCGGGAGAGGAAGGCGTTCAGGTCGAAGCCCTCCACGTACTCGGTGACCGCGGCCTTCGCTCCCTGGATCTCCACGAGTCCCAGGAAACGGACCAGGTTCCGATGCTCGAGCGTGCGCGCCGCCTGGGCCTCCGCGAGAAACAGCTGCACCACGATTCGGTCGCGGAGAAGTTCTCCGCGTAGAAGCTTGACCGCGACCGGCTGCTGGGTGCGCGTGTCGGTTCCCCGGTAGGTGGTGCCCAGAAGACCCTTTCCCAGCTCCTCTCCGATCTGGATGGGAGAGCCGGAGGCGGCGGGAGCGGGTATCGGCGCTGTAGCTGCGGAAGAAGCGGGCGCCGCCGGCGGCGTGGGAGCCGTGGGAGCCGGTTGAGCCGTTTGAGCCATTGGGGGAAGCCCTGAAGTCCTCGGGATTGGCGCGGATGGCGCCGCTGCCGGCGCTGGCGCCGCGGCGCGGGGGCTGGTGAGGCGCTTGATACGCTCCTCGACGTCCTTGTAGCCGTAGCGCTCCGTCATGATCTTCTTGAAGGTGGTCACGGCCTCGGAGTCGTTCTCGAGCTTCTCATAGGCGAGGCCGAGGCTATAGAAGTGATCGATGTTCCCCGACGAGATTTGCTGTTCGGAGGTGAGCCGCTTGAGCTTGTCGACCGCGAGAGCGGGCATGTTCTTCTGGATGAAGAGCTGCGAGAGGGTGAGGGTCGCCGCGTCATAATTCTCGTGGCTCCCGTCCACCTGCTGGAGAAGCTGGATCGCGCGTTCGGAGTCTCCCAGGCTTTGCGCGAGCCTTCCCGCATCGAAGTAGCGCCTCGACTGTTCGTACAGAGCCGAGGCCTTCGATTGGTTTCCCGACTCCTCGTAGAGTTGAGCCGCCTGCTCGACGTCGCCTCCGCGCTCGAAGAGAGCGGCTGCCTTGAGCTTGTCGTGAGCGCGCAGGTATACGTTCGCCGCCTGGATGACGGCGTCGCTCTGCTCGTAGCACCGCGCGGCCGCCTCGAGATTTCCCACCGTCTCGAAGAGCTCAGCCGCTCGGAGATTGTCCCCTCCCGCGACAAACTTCTCGGCGGCGAGGGCGCTGTCCCCCTGGTGGAAGGCGATCTCCCCCTGGAGGAGCGCCGCGCGGCGGACGTCGCCCGCCTTTTCGAACATCGCGGCCGCCTCTGGAAGCTTCTCCTCTTTGAGCAGCATCTCCGCGGCGTCCCGGTACCGGCCTTCCTTGGCCGCGAGCACCGCGGCCTCCCGCGACAGCCCCGCGCGTTTGTAGAGATCGGCGGCGCGCTCCGGAGCGCCTCCCTTCTCGTAGAGCTGCCCGGCGTGAAGGGCGACCTTCGCCTCCTTGTCCGACGGCGAGGCGATGAGACCCCCGCCCCC
>Ga0184637_10000181_pt1 | contig 45063 bp, 46 predicted proteins | sample PLM3_127_b2_FD_133143 | JGI IMG/M metagenome (GOLD analysis project Ga0184637, IMG submission 133143) | Groundwater sediment microbial communities from an aquifer in East River, Colorado, USA - PLM3_127_b2 | ecosystem: Environmental > Terrestrial > Soil > Riparian zone | place: USA: East River...
CTACCTCGAGGACGCGCAGAACAACCAGGTGCGCGAGATCAGGGTCCAGGCGCCGCGGGGGAAGATCGTGGATCGAAACGGCAAGGTGCTCGTGGACAATCGCACGGCGCTGGCGCTCCAGGTGCAGCCGCCGGGCCTTCCGAAGCGCGGCACGACCGAGCGCAAGCGGCTCATGGAGCGCCTCGCCGGTGTGGCGGGCATGCCCGAGGGGGAGATCGAGAAGGAGATCCGCAAGCAAACCAAGGAGCTCCCGGCTAATCCGGTGACTCTTCGGCGTGACGTCGGCTACCCGTTGGTCTACTACCTGCAGGAGCATCAGGCGAGCTTCCCCGGCGTGGCGGTGCAGCGGGTCTTCATCCGTGACTACCGGCAGGGATCGCTCGCCGCGCACATCTTCGGCTACGTTGGCGAGGTTACGGGCGAGCAGCTGACGGAGCCGCGCTACGCGCAGCTCGAGCCCGGAGATCTGATCGGCCAAACGGGAGTCGAGTACCAGTACGACCACCTGCTGCGCGGCCAGCCCGGCGCCACCCGGCTCCAGGTCGACGCCCTGGGACGCGCCCGGGGCGGCCAGCTCAGCTCCGAGCAGGCGACCGCCGGCAACGACCTCCAGCTCACCCTCGACTCGGGAGTGCAGGCGGCCGGCGAGGCAGCGCTGGCCGCGTTCGGCGGGCTCAAGGGCGCCTTCGTGGCGATGGACGTGCGCAACGGCGAGGTGCTCGGGCTGGGCTCGCACCCGAGCTTCGATCCCGCGATCTTCACCCGCCCCAACGTGCCCGCCGCGAGGATCAAGAGCCTCAACTCATCGCGGGCGAGGCCGCTCGCGAATCGCGCCATCCAGGGCCTCTACCCGACCGGCTCCACGTTCAAGGCGATCACCGCGACGGCGGGGCTGGAGGAGGGTCTGATCACCCCCGACACCGTGATCACCGACAACGGCTACATCAAGGTGGACACGGTCAGGTTCGAGAACGCCGGCGACCAGGTGTTCGGGCCGATCGCGCTACGGGAGGCGCTCAAGGTCTCCTCGGACGTGTTTTTCTACAAGCTCGGCTTCGACGCCGAGGTCGAGGGCGGGAACCCGATCCAGCGCTGGGCGCAGAGCCTCGGGATCGGCAGCGCGACCGGAATCGACCTCCCGGCTGAGGAGCCGGGACTCGTGCCCACGCCCGAGTGGCGCACCGGCCTGTTCGAGCAGTCGAAGGATCCGTCGTCTCCGGGCGGGGAGGAGATCGTGCCGGGTGAGACGGACCGACCCTGGTATCAGGGGGACGGCATCAACCTCGCGGTCGGGCAGGGCGACATCCAGTCGAACCCGCTGCAGATGGCGATCGCGTACGCGGCGATCGCCAACGGCGGCGACGTGGTGAGGCCTCACGTCGCGCGTCAGGTCGAGGACCCGAGCGGGCGGGTGATTCAGGAGATCCGCCCCGCGCCCCGGCGCCACGTCGAGATCTCGCCCAAGTACCGACGCGTGATCCTCAGCGGCCTCAACGGCGCGGCGATGGAGCCGGGCGGCACCTCCTACAAGGTGTTCGGGAACTGGAGGCCGGAGGTCGCAGGAAAGACCGGCACGGCGGAGCGCGGGCTGTTCGAGCAGGATCAGTCCTGGTACGTGGCCCTGGCGCCGTACCCCGACCCCAAGGTGGTGGTCGCGGTGACGATCGAGGAGGGCGGGTTCGGCGCCGACGCCGCGGCGCCCGCCGCGTCCCAGATCCTCGCCTCGGCGCTCGACGTGCAGCCCGGCGCCCCGGCGCCCGACATCCAGGCCGGCCAGGGCGGAACCGGGAGCAGCTACGACTGATGGCGACGGCGAGGACAAGACCGCGGTCCGTGCCGCGCGCGACCCCCGCGCTGCGGCCGTTTGACTCCAGGCCGCCCGGGATCGCTGAGCGGCTCGGACTCGCTCACATGGACCCTTGGCTGAGCTTCGCCGCCGTCGCGCTGATCGCCTTCAGCATCTTCACGCTCGTGGCGACGACGAAGGGGGAGATTCCGGACAACCCCTTCTTCTTCGTCATCAGGCAGAGCATCTACGCGGTGATCGGGATCGCGCTGATGCTGGCGCTGACCCGCGTCGACTACTCGCGCTTCCGCGAGATACGGGTCGGCCTCTACACGGCGATGATCGCCGGGATCGTTCTGGTGCTGGTGTTCGGAAGCGCCACCCGGGGATCGCGCCGCTGGATCGAGCTCCCCTTCTTCACCTTCCAGGCCTCGGAGATCGGCAAGGTGCTGCTGATCGCCGCCCTCGCCGGGTTCGTCATCGACCGTGCGAGGCGAGTCGGTGAGGGCCAGCGGACGACGCGCCTGCTGTTGCTCGGGCTGGCGCCGGCGGCGCTGATCTTTCTCCAGCCGGACATCGGCACTGGGGTCGTGTTCATCGTCATCACGCTGGTCATGCTGTTCATTGCCGGAGTGCGCTGGACGCACTTCGCCGCCCTGGGCGCGCTGGCGGCCGTGGCCGCGACCCTGGTTCTCCTGGTCGCCCCCGCCGTCGGTCTGCCAGTGCTCAAGGGCTACCAGGAGGAGCGTCTGACCTCGTTCTTCGATCCGAGCGAGGACCCGCGCGACTCCAGCTACCAGGTAAACCAGGCTTTGATCGCCGTTGGCTCGGGCGGAAAGACCGGCCGCGGCGACGACGCCACCCAGACGCAGAGCGGCTTCCTGCCGGAGCGCCACACGGACTTCATCTTTGCCGTGGTCGGAGAGCGCTTCGGCTTCGTCGGCGCTGCGTTGCTTCTGTCCCTCTACGCCCTGCTCATATGGAGGGCGCTGCGCATACTCACGCTGTCGAAGAACTTGTACGGGAGCATGGTCGCCGCGGGCATCGTGGCGATGCTCATGTTCCAGCTACTTGTGAACGTCGGCATGACCTTGGGGGTCATGCCGGTCACCGGCATAACGTTGCCGCTGATGAGCTACGGGGGATCCTCCGTGCTCACGACCTTCATGGCAGTCGGGCTCTTGCAGAGCATCTACGTCCAGGCGCAGCTCACCTCCGGGAGCAGGGCATCCCTGTTCTGAGGTGAGCACTTGAAAAAGCGAATATTCGTATCGGTAGACCCCGGCGAGACCCGCGTCGCCGTCCAGGAGGCGAAGGGCACGCCGGCACGACGCCAGAAAGGCGCCAAGGGCAAGCGCGCCGCGGGCGACGATGCGTGGAACGTGGCCGAGCTCTATGTGGAGCGGCGCGGGCAGCGCTCGATCGTCGGCAACATCTACAAGGGGGTGGTCGACAACGTCCTGCCCGGGATGGAGGCCGCCTTCGTGGACATCGGCCTGGAGCGCAACGGCTTCCTGCACGTGGACGAGATCGTCCTCCCCGGCGGGGAGGCCGCACCGCGGCGGGGCCACGGCAAGGGGCGGCGGATCGATCAGCTGATCAAGCCCAAGCAGGAGGTCCTCGTCCAGGTGGTGAAGGACCCGCTGAAGACGAAGGGCGCGAGGCTCAGCATGCAGCTCTCGATCGCGGGCCGCTACCTCGTCTACATGCCCCAGGGCGGAGGCGTGGGGGTGAGCCGCCGGCTCCCCGACAAGGAGCGCGAGCGCCTGCGCAAGCTGCTCGACAAGCTCCACGACGGCAAGAACGACGGCGGGGGCGGTCTGATCGTTCGCACGGCGGCGCAGGGCGCCAAGAAGGCCGACTTCGAGCGCGAGATCGGCTACCTGCACAAGCTGAACGAGGTGTTGGAGCGGCGATCCGCCGAGGCGAAGGGGCCGGCGATGGTCTTCCAGGAGGCCGACCTCTCTGTGCGGGTGCTGCGCGACGTGCTGATCAGCGAGTTCGAGGGCGCGATCATCGACGACGAGAAGCAGCACTCCCGGGTGACCGGCTTCTTCCAGCGCACCGCGCCCGAGCTGGTCGACTCGGTGGAGCTGTACAAGCGCGGCGAGCCGCTGTTCGAGCGCTTCGGGATCGAGGAGGCGTTCAGCGCGGTGCTCGAGCGGAGGATCGACCTCCCGTCCGGCGGCTACCTGATGGTCGACTACGCGGAGGCGCTGACCGTGATCGACGTCAACACCGGGAGCTTCACGGGGCGCGGCCGTGGCCGGCTCGAGGACACGATCACGAAGGTGAACGTCGAGGCCGCGGAGGAGGTGGTGCGCCAGCTCAGGCTGCGGGACATCGGTGGGATCATCGTGATCGACTTCATCGACATGGCGCGGTCGCGCAACCGCGACCAGGTGCTGAAGACGCTTCGCAAGTACCTCGACGAGGACCGGACCAAGACCTACGTGGTCGAGGTGTCGCCGCTCGGCCTGGTCGAGATGACGCGCCAGAACGTCACCGACGGCGTTCGGGAGATCCTCACCACGCGGTGTCCAACCTGCGATGGGGAGGGCGTGGTGCGCTCGCAGGAGACGATGGCGATCGAGGTGCTGCGTCAGCTGCACGAGCTGATCGAGCGGCAGCCGAAGCCCGAGGCGCACCTGATCCGGGTCAACCCGAGGGTCGCGGCTGAGCTGTTGCGTGAGGACAGCGGGCTCACCGAGCTCGAGGCCGAGACGGGCAAGCATTTCCACTTCGAGGGCGGCGAGGCGCTGCCGATCGACAGCTTCGAGGTGGCGGAGAGCGGCAGCCGGCGGCAGATCGAGGCGCGGGCGCTGCCGTTCCAGGTCGGAGAGGAGGTCCTGGTGACGATCGAGGAGCCTCACATGTACAACGCCGACGACGCGATCGCGCGGGTCGACTCCTACATCGTCAGCATCGCCGGCGCGGCGCGGCACGTCGGCGATCGAAAGCTGGTGCGGATCGAGAGCGTGGAGCGCTCGGCCGCGCTGGCCTCGCTGATCGGCGAGGCCAAGGGCGAAGGCGGGGACGAGTCCGGGGACGGCGCAGGTGAGGAAGTAAAATCGCCGGCCACCCGACGGCGCCGCGGCCGCAGAGGCGGCAGGCGCCGTTCTCGTGCCGGGAGCGGCGGGTCCGGCGGGTCCGGGAAGGCGAAGTCATGAGCCCCAGCTACGCGATAGTCGAATCGGGCGGCAAGCAGTACCGCGTCGAGAAGGGCGCGACCCTGCTCGTCGATCGTCTCCCCGATGACGAGGGGGCGAAGGTGAGCCTGCGCCCGGTGATGTACCGCGCCGACAAGCAGATCGTGCTGGAGCGCGGCGAACTCGACAAGGTGCAGGTAGAGGCGGTCGTCGCCGAGCATCTCCGCGGCGACAAGATCAGGGTGTTCAAGTACAAGCCGAAGAAGGGCTACCGGCGACGCGCCGGTCACCGCTCCGAGCTGACGAAGCTCGAGGTGACCGACGTGAAGCTGCTGACGCGCAAGCCCGCCGGGGCGAAGAACGCGGAGCCGAAGCAGGTGCAGACCGGGAAGCCGGAGGGGAAGGCGAAGGCAGCCCCGAAGAAGGGCGGCGCGAAGAAGCAGTCCTCCCGCAGGACTTCTGCTAAGAAGGAGACCTGATGGCGCACAAAAAGGGACTTGGCTCGAGCCGGAACGGCCGCGACTCGAACCCGAAGATGCTCGGCGTCAAGGTGTTCGCCGGGCAGCGGGTCGGCGGCGGCGAGATCATCGTGCGCCAGCGCGGCACCCGCTTCAGGGCGGGCAACGGGGCCGGGATCGGCCGCGACCACACGATCTTCGCCACGCGCGCGGGCGTGGTGGAGTTCGGCGCCGGCGGCAGGGGCCGGGTCATCTCGGTCAGCACCGACGGGTAGGCCGCCTACCCGTCCGGAGGGTTCTCCGGGTCGGCGCGATCCTGGGTGCGTCCCTGTGGGCGCGTCTATCGTGAAGCCGTGCTGTACGACCGTGCACGAACCTATGTCGAGGGCGGGCGCGGCGGCGACGGCTGCGTGAGCTTTCGCCGCGAGGCGCACGTCCCGAAGGGCGGCCCCGATGGCGGCGACGGCGGGCACGGGGGGGACGTCGTCCTGGTCTGCGATCCGTCGCTGCGCGATCTGTCCGCGATGCGCCACGGCAGCCACTTCCGCGCCTCTCGCGGAGGGAACGGGCAGGGCAAGCGGCGCCACGGCGCGCGGGGAGACGACAGGGTGATCCCGGTGGCGCCCGGGACGGAGGTCAGCGGGCTGGACGGGGAGCGCTTCGACCTCACCGAGCCCGGGCAGCGGGCGGTTGTTGCACAGGGTGGGAGCGCGGGACACGGCAACAAGCGCTTCGCGAGCGCGACCCGCCAGGCGCCGCGCTTCGCCGAGCGGGGCCTGGAGGGGGAATCCGGATGGATCGAGCTGCGCCTCAAGCTGCTGGCCGACGCGGGCCTGGTGGGGCTCCCGAACGCCGGCAAGTCATCGCTGCTCGCGCGGATGACCCGCGCCTCGCCCAAGGTCGCGGAGTATCCGTTCACGACCGTCGAGCCGGTGCTGGGCACGCTGGAGAGCGAGGACCGCCAGCTCGTGCTCGCGGACATCCCGGGCCTGATCGAGGGCGCCGCGGAGGGAGCCGGCCTGGGCCACGAGTTCCTGGCCCACGTGGAGCGCTGCCGGGCGCTCGTGCACGTGATCGACCTCGCCTCGGAGGATCCGATCGCCGGCTACGAGACCGTTCGCTCCGAGCTGGACGCCCACGGCGGGGGGCTGGAGGCGCTGCCGGAGCTGATCGCGCTCTCGAAGCGCGACCTGCTGCCCGAGGGCGAGGTCGATCGGGCCACGGACGAATGGCGGCAGCGGCTCGGGGACCGCTCGCTCGACGTGCTGGCCGTGTCCGCGGTCACGGGTGCCGGCGTCGATGAGCTTCGGCGCGCGATCCTCGTGGCCGTGCCCCCGGAGGGTGCAGGCGAGGAGCGGGCGGCGCCATCGCCGCACGGCGCGCGTGCCGGAGAGCCGCAGTTCGAGGCCGACCACCGCATCTACACCCCGGCGGGGAATCAGGGATTCACGGTCGAGCGGGTCGAGTCTGGCGTGTTCCGGGTCGAGGGCCGTGGGATCGAGCTGCTCGTCCGCCGCCACGACCTGGGCAACGAGGAGGCGCTCGCCTACCTGGAGCACCGGCTGGGGGAGATCGGGGTGCTGAAGGCGCTCCGGGACGCGGGCTTCGAGTCGGGTGACGAGGTGCAGATCGGCGCTGACGCGTTCGATCTCCACGTCGGCTAAGGGTTCTTACACTGCCTCGGCATGACCGTGGTGGCAAAGCTGGGCTCCGCGATAGTCGCCGACGACGCGGGCGAGCTTCGCTCGACCGTGCTGGACAGCGTCTGCGAGCAGGTCGCGGAGCTGAACCGCGGCGGCGAGAACGTCGCCCTGGTCACCTCGGGGGCGATCGCGCGGGGGATGCGCGTGATGGAGCTTGCCTCGCGGCCGCAGGCGATCGACGAGCTTCAGGCCGCCTCGGCGATCGGCCAGGGCTCGCTGTTCCGTGCCTACGAGGAGCGGCTCACCCGTCACGGCGTCCACGCGGCTCAGGTCCTGCTCACCGCATTCGACGTCTCTGCGCGCACGCAGTACCTGAACGCGCGCGGGACCCTGCGGCGGCTGCTCGAGTGGAACGTGGTGCCGGTGGTGAACGAGAACGACACCACCGCGACCGACGAGATCACCTTCGGCGACAACGACTTCCTCTCCGCCCAGGTCGCGATCCTGCTCGAGGCCCGCCTGCTCGTGCTGCTCACCGACACCGGTGGCGTGCACACGGCCGACCCGCGCACCGCGCCCGGCGCCGAGCTGATCGAGGAGGTGACGGACTTCAGCCAGCTCGAGGGCTACGAGATCGGCGATCGGACCTCGGCGTTCGGGCTCGGGGGGATGCGCAGCAAGCTGGCGGCCGCGGAGATGGCGAGCGCCGCGGGGATCCCGGTGGTCGTCTGCGACGGGACGGCGTCCGGGACGCTGTCGGGCGCCGCCGCGGGAGAGCGGGTGGGGACCCGATTCGCCGCCCACCCGGAGAGGGCGCCGAGCTTCAAGCTGTGGCTTCGCTACGCGAAGCCCGCCCAGGGCCGCGTGGTGATAGACGCGGGCGCCGCGCGGGTGCTGCGCGAGCGGGGGAGCAGCCTGCTCCCGGTCGGGATCACCGCGGTGGAGGGAGAATTCACCGCCGGCGACGCGGTCGAGGTGGTAACCGACGGCGAGGTCGTCGGCAAGGGGATAGTCAACTACTCGGCCGTCGAGCTGGCCCGCATCAAGGGAATGAAGACGGCTGAGGTCAAAGAGCTGATGCCGCACGCCTCCGAGGAGGCCGTGCACCGCGACTATTTCGTATTGACTTGACCAGAGCAGGGGGGCGCAACTATCCAAGCCGTGGCGTGTTAGGTTCATGCGGGCCGGCACTGGCCAGCTCGTACGTACGACGACCATCAATGCACGGGAGGTTCAGATGAGGAAACGGCTTCGCGGGCGGCTCACGTTCGCGAATGTGATCTCCATGACTGCGCTGTTCGTTGCGCTTGGCGGAGGTGCCTACGCGGCAGCGCAGCTAGACAGCGGCGATATCAAGAACAACTCGCTGAAGAGCGGCGATTACAAGAATGACAAGACGAAGGGCAAGGACGTGCTGGAGTCCTCGCTTGAAGAGGTGCCGTTGGCCACGTCGGCCGACAACGGGGTTCAGGGCTTCGCCCTAATAACCCCAGCGGGCGCCGTGGACCCGGCCGCCCCGTCGTTGAACATCACCTCTGCCAACGTCTCGCGAGCAAGCGAGGGGGTGTATTGCTTCAACGGGCTGCCGTTTACGCCGCGAAGCATCGAGGTGACCGGAGAAGCGACCGGCTCTCTGCTACCGCAGGACAACTTCTTCATTGGGTCTGTCCTGACCAACAGCGGCGGCTGCCCGGGAACCGAGCAGGCAACGGTCGAGAGCCGCGACGATGACCCTGCGGGGGCCGCAGCTCTCCAGGATTCCGATTTCTACGTGGTGCTCTTGTAGACGCCTTCTCTGACCATCGAGGTCAGCGAGTGTTTGTGCGACCGGGGGCTTCGGCCCCCGGTCGCCGCCTTTGCTCCTAGGAACCGGGGGCGCCCGCCCATGCCAGTTTGCAGAGGCAGATTCGCTCCGAGGAGGCCGTGCACCGCGACTATTTCGTGCTCACGTAGCGGCGCGTGCGGCGGGTACCCTAGGAGGGGTGGCCACAGCGACCACAGGCGTCGCCGAGGCCTGCGCGGCGGCCAAGCGGGCGGCACGCGGGCTCGCGACCGCTGAGGGCGGGACGAAGGACGCGGCGCTGGAGCGGCTCGCGGAGCTGCTGGGCGAGCGCACCAGGGAGATCCTGGAGGCGAACGCAGCCGACCTCGCCGACGAGCGCGCCGCCGGCCTCACCGAGGCGCTTCGCGACCGGCTGGCGCTCGACGAGGCGCGGGTCCAGGCGATGGCCGCGGGCGTGCGCGAGATCGTCTCGTTGCCCGACCCGGTCGGCGAGGTGATCGAGGCGCGGACGCTGGCCAGCGGCCTGAGGATGGAGAAGCTGCGGGTGCCGCTTGGCGTCGTCGCCGTGATCTACGAGGCGCGACCCAACGTCACGGTCGACTGCGCGGCGCTGTGCCTGAAGAGCGGCAACGCGATCGTGCTGCGCGGCTCGAGTTACGCGGAGCGCTCGAACGGCGCGCTCGCCGCGCTGGTGCGGGAGGCGGTCGCCGAGGTCGGGTTGCCCGAGGACGCCGTGCAGCTGCTTGCCGGCGGCGATCGGTCCCAGCTCGCCGAGCTGGCGAGCGCGGAGGGGCTGGTCGACCTGGTCATCCCGCGCGGCGGGGAGGGCCTCAAGCACGCACTGAAGGAGGTCGCCACGGTGCCGGTGATCTACGCGGCCTCGGGGAACTGCCACGTGTACGTGCACGAGGACGCCGATCTCGAGATGGCGCGCCGTGTGGCCTACAACGCGAAGGTGCAGCGTCCCGGCGTATGCAACGCGGCCGAGACGCTGCTCGTGCACTCGTCGGTCGCGGAGGCGTTGCTTCCCGTGCTCCTGGGTGACCTCGCCGACGCGGGCGTCGAGCTGGTCGGCGACGAGCGGGCCGGTGCCGCGGGCGGTGGGGTGGAGGTCGGCCCGGCCGGCGAGGAGGACTGGCGAACGGAGTACCTGGGGATGAAGATGGCCGTCGGCGTGGTCGAGTCGCTCGACGAGGCGATCGAGCACGTGAACCGGTACGGCAGCGGGCACTCGGAGGCGATCGTGGCGGGCTCCGAGGAGGCGGCGGGGAGGTTCACGGACGAGGTCGACGCCGCCGCCGTGTACGTGAACGCCTCGACGCGGTTCACCGACGGCTACGAGTTCGGGATGGGTGCCGAGATCGGCAACTCGACCCAGAAGCTGCACGCGCGGGGGCCGATCGGCCTGCGCGAGCTGACGACGATCAAGTACGTGGTCCGCGGCACGGGCCAGGTGAGGGAGTAGGAGGTCCCGGTCTCGGACCCGCAGGCTGGCGCTAGCGAGGGCCGGGGGTTGGGCGTGCTCGGTTCCGCGTTCAACCCGCCGCACGTCGGACACCTCGCGCTCGCCCAGGAGGCGTTCGCGCAGCTAGGCCTCGCGGAGGTGCTGCTCGTCCCCACGGGGCGGGCGCCGCACAAGCGGATCGAGGATGACCCGGGGCGCGAGGTGCGCCTCGAGATGACGCGCCTGGCGACGGGCGGCGACGGGCGGCTCGGAGTGTCCGAGCTGGAGACGCAGCGGGAGGAGCTCTCGTTCACCTACCGCACGCTCGAGCTGCTCGCCGAGGAGCGCCCGGACCGGGACCTGTTCCTGGTCATGGGCGCCGACGCGGCGGCCGGGCTGGAGAGCTGGCGCAACCCGGAGCGGATCGTGGAGCTGGCCAGGCTGGGGATCGCGGAGCGGCGCGGCGTCGAGCGCGAGGCGGTGGAGGGCGTGGTGGAGCGGCTGGGCGGCGCCGGGCGGGCGGAGCTTCTGGATATGCCGCGGATCGAGGTGTCCTCGACGCTGGTCCGGGAGCGGGTCGCGGAGGGGCGGCCGATCCGCTACCTGGTGCCCGACGGGGTCGCGGAGCTGATCGCGGAGCGCGGCCTGTATGCGGACAAGAGGTCCGGGAGGGCCGAGAGGGGATTGCAGGAGGCGTGATGCCCGAGGAGTTGGCGAGGAGGGTGGCGGCGATCGCGGATGCGAAGAAGGCGGGGGAGATCGTCGCCCTGGATATGCGCGGCCTCGTGGGCTACACGGACTTTCTCGTCATCTGCACGGCGCGCAACGAGCGCCAGGCAAAGGCGGTCGTTGACGAGGTGCAGGCGAGCCTGAAGCGGGACGGGCTGCGTCCCGAGCACGTCGAGGGCGAGCGGGAGGCGAGCTGGGTGCTGATGGACTATCTCGACTGCGTGCTGCACGTGTTCGTCCCCGAGGCGCGGAACTACTACCGGCTCGAGGCGCTGTGGGGAGAGGCGCCGCGCCTCGACCTGGAGCTGTCCGGGACGCCGCATACGCTGCGGCGCGCATGAGGGGCTTCGGACGGTCGCTGCTGGGTTACACGCGAAGCGAGGTGGACGCAGGTCTGGCCGCGAAGGACGCGGCGCTCGCGGCGACCGAGCGGGCGCTCGCCGGCTGCCGCGCGAGGGTGGAGGACCTGGAGGCCGTGGCGCGGCGTCTCTCGGAGCTGGTCGTGGATCGTGACCGCAGGCTGCGAGCGCTCAACGACAGGCTGGCCGGGCTGTGGGCCGGCGATAGTCGAGGCGCGAACGGCAGCGGGGTGTTCGAGGGGCCCGTGCAGGTGGACGTGGGGCCGCTGAGCGACTTCTCCCAGCTCGTCCGGCTCCAAGACGCCGCCGGCTCGATCGGCGCGACGTCGGAGGTCTCGATCAAGCGCTTCTCGCAGGGGCGGGCGGAGCTGGCGATGGAGCTCGACGAGCCCGTGGAGCTGCTGCGCGAGCTGGAAGAGCGCAGCGACCTGGAGTTCAGGCTGCGGTCGCTGAAGGACGACCGGGTCGTGCTCGACGTGGACGACGACGAGTAGCAGGCGGAGCTTCGGCGGCGTACCCTGTCGGTCGTGACGGAGGGGCGGCCGAGCTTCGATTCGCGCGAGGAGGCGGAGGCGTTCTGCCGCGAGCGCGAGGGCGAGGAGCCCGACGCGTCGTGGCTCGCGTGGCAGGGAGAGGACGGGCGCTGGACGGCCGCGCGCACCAACCTGCCGCGGCACGAGGACCCACGCGGTACCGCGACGGAGGCGAAGCCGAGGCCGCCGGAGGGCGACGATCCGCGGACCGGCTTGGCCCGGGACGTACCGCCGTACGCCTAGCTAGCGTTCCGTCCGACAGCTGTGCGAACATGTGTTCGTGTTGGACAACAATCGGAAGGGCGCGATCGCCGAGGCTGAGATAGCCGCTGCAGCGATCAAGCTTGGTGTCTCCGTGCTCAGGCCCCAGGTCGAGCACGGGCGCTACGACCTAGCGTTCGAGCTTGGATACAGGCTCTTTCGTGTGCAGTGCAAATGGGGCGCCGCCGATCGGGACCGGACGGTCGTGGTCGTCCACGTTGGGGGCTCATGGCTCAGCCCGAACGGGTATGTCTGCAGCACCTACGGTGAGAACGAGATCGATCTGCTCGCCGTGTACTGCGGCGAATTGGATAGTTGTTACTTGCTCCCCTCGAACTTGGTTGCAGGCAGACGTGGCCTCCATCTTCGCCTCACGCCCCCTCTGAATGCCCAGCGCGCGTCCATTAACCTTGCTTCGGACTTCGAGTTCGCTGGGGCCATAGCTCAGCTGGGAGAGCGTCGCGATGGCATCGCGAAGGGCGTGGGTTCGAGTCCCACTGGCTCCACTATTCGCTCAACGCTCGAACCCCGGCCCAAAGAGGCCGGGAGCCGGGCGGTGAGCTTGTCAACGTCTCGAGCGAGTTGCTCGGAGAGTAGGTCGCCAAAGCTGTCGGTGAGTTCAGCGCCGACTACTCCCTCCGGGTTAAGGAACAGCCGCCGGAAGAAGGTCTGGTTCCAGCGGCGCCGTGTGAAGTCGTCAACCCGTCGGTAGGCGGCTGCTGAATCGACGAGGAGCTGCCGAGCAAGTGCAACGCCCGTCTCTGCCTTGCCGAGTGCCCGCTCGGCTTTCGCGAGTGCGTCCTCGGCGTCGGCGAGCTCGGCTTTCAGCTCGGCCTGCTTTTCTCGATGCAGTTCCGCCGTTATGTCCTCATCCAGGTGGCGATCAAGGAGCTTCTTTTGCTTGAGGAGGACGCGCTGGAGGCGTCGGCGCTGGCGATCAGCTTCGCGTCGGTGATGAGCCTCCAGCGGCGGGAAGAGCTTGACGAGCTTTCCCTCGAGTTCCGTCACCTGCTCAGCATTGAACTTGACGGTCTCGCCGTAATAGCGGGCCACGGCCTCCTCGACATCATGCTCGGGGAGATAAGGGAGCCGACACTTCTTTCCCTGGTGACGCCCTCCGCACATGAAGTAGCGGTAGGTGCCGCCGCGCCGCCCGCGAACTTGGGTGAAGCGAAGCCGTGAGCCGCAGTACCGGCAGAAGACGGTGCCTTTCAGGTAGTGGCCATGCCGCCAGTGCTTGTCTCCCGCGAGATTGTGGGTGGCAAGGACCGCTTGCACTTGGTCATAGATCGGTCGGGGGATGAACGTCGGGTGCTTCCCTTCGTATTCGTTGCCGCGATATCGCACGGTGCCCACGTAGTACGGGTTTTGGAGCATCCGGGCGATAGTCGATCGGCCGACCTTCCCAGGGGGCTTTGAGTTCGTGGGGCGAGAGCGGAGGCCGCGCTCGTACATCTCCTCGACCAGTTGCTCGAGCGTGTATTCGCCGGTGGCATACGCGGTGAAGGCCCACTGAACGAGCGGCGCGCGTTCCTCATCGACCTCAACCCAACGGATGTCGTTGCGGCCCTCGATGCGTTGCTTATTGAGGTAGCCGAGCGGCGCACGAATCGGCGTGCCACCGTCCTTCGCTTTCCGGGTGGAGCCATCGAGGATGCGCTGCACCATGTCCCGCGAGTAGAACTCGTTGACGCTAGCGAGCACGCCATGGAGGAGCTGGCCCGCTGGAGTCTCATCGATCTGCTCGAGGACGCTCACGAGCTGCGCGCCGGAGGTACGGATCGCGAAGGCGGTCTCGACATCGATCCGACGGTCGCGGGCCAGGCGGTCGAGTTTGTAGACGACGACGTAATCGGGAGCGCCGTTCCCCAGGTCGGTTAGGAGCTCATCGAGGACGGCGTTCGCTTCTGTCCCCGTCTTGCCCCGGACGACGTACTCGCGGGCAACGTCTGCTTCCAGCTCCTTGGCTTTCCGGGCGCAGGCTTCGCGCTGCGCCTCAATCGAGAAGCCTTCCTCCGACTCCGCCCGGCGGGTCTGGCTGGCCGAGGAGACTCGGAGGTAGGTCCAGGCGGTCTTCATGCCGCCACCTTCCGAGGTTCGTACAGCCCAAGTTCGTCAATCCGGACCCGCATCGCCGCTACGCTCACCTGGAAGCGGCGGGCGAGCTCGTGCTCGTCGCGAATGCGGTCGTTGTAGAAGGCGCGCTTGACCCACGGCCGCGGCATCCAGAGCGCCGCCGCGAACCAGTCGGCCGCCCGCTCGCCTTGGAAGTGCCCGCTCCGCCGGCCGTCGCGGTAGATGCGGCTGGCGAGCGGCCAGTCGAGCAGGTGCTTGAACTCGTGGGCCAGCGAGAAGCGCTGCCGGCCCCAGGTGTCGGTGGCGTTGATGAGGATCAGCCACCGGCCACCGCTCCACTTGGTGGTGCCGGAGAGGCGGCTGGCTTTCCGGAACCGCACCTCGACGCGCGGCACGTTGTCGATCACCTGCTCAGGCACCGGTGGCTCGGTGACCTCCATCCGGCGCAGGAGCTTTGACGCTTGGCGCTCGGCGACGAGCCGCGCCTCAGAGGGGCTCAGTGACCGCGGCGGGCAGGCAGCGCGCAGATCAGCGAGCACGCTTGACACGTCGTCTCCGTTTCGGCTTGTCGAGCTTGGCAAAGAGGGTCTCGGCCTCCTCGATCGCCTCGGCGCTCATTCCGAACTTGGCCCGGAGGTAAGGCGCCACGTCCGGCAGCTCCTCGGCCGCGGGATAGCGGGCAAAGAGTTCTTCGGGATCGACCCCGAGCGCCTCGGCTAGACGCTGGAGCTTGTCGGGATCAGGCACGGCGAACTCCCCGCGCTCAAGCCGAAGGAGGGTCGAGCGGGGCACCCCGGCTGCACTGGCCACGTCCTCGAGCGAGCGGCCGTTTCGGGCTTTCTTCAGGAAGGCACCAAGCTGTTTGGGGGTTCCAGGACTCATCAAAATCTCCGTCCCTTCGACCGTACCAGGCTTCGTTGCGTAACGCAACCTAGCAACCATAAGGCAGTCTGGTCGCAGCGGAAAAAGGAAGGGGCGATCCGAACGTTGCTGCACTGATGTGCTGTTCGGATCGCCCCATGAGCCACCTACGCCTCGAGGGCGTCGATCTTGCTGGCGATCGCGGTCTTCCGCTCCTCGGCGCTTTCGCGCAGAGTCTCGTACTCCGCCTTCGCCTCCTCGACGCGCTCCTTGGCAGCCTCGATCTCTTCGTCAATCGAATCGATCGACTGCTGGAGCAGCGCCTTGGCGCTCTCGACGGCATCCATCGGCGTGGTCTCGCGCTTGCGCCGCCGCGTGGTGCCTCCATCCAGCTTCTTGGTGTGCTGGTAGTAGGCGCCGCGGACCGAGTTGGGCTTCAAGCCCAGCTCCTCGGCGACCTTCGCGTAGGCGTCCGCCTTCGTGGAACCGCCGGCAACGAGCGCTTCGACGCGCTCGTAAACCTGTTGAGCCTTAGTCACGACTTCTCACCCCCTTTCGTCGGGTCGTGGATGGCTGATGCGGCGAGCAGAAAGGACTGTCCCTTCCGTCCGCCGTTCAGCCGGCCACGCCGACCACGGAGGCCGAGTCGTGCTTCGGCCAGACGTACGTACTTGCTGTTCAGCTCGATTCCGAGCCAGTCGCGCCCATGCGCTCTCGCAACCTCGCCGACCGTCCCGGTCCCGAAGAACGGGTCCAGCACCACGCCCGGTCGGGTCGGTGCGAAGCAGCCGCACGGCTTGAGCTGTCCGACCTCGCGGATCACCTCGTAGCGAGTCGGGTAGCGACGCACCCGGGCGGAGTCAGACGGCTTACCCCGGCCGTGGGCTCGGCTCCGGCGAATCCGTACGGGTCGCCGCCAAGCTCGATCGCACTGCACGCAGATGCGCTCCGGGCAGGTGGCAAGCAGGGGGCGCTCGACGAGGGTCGGCGGAAAGGTCGCAAAGTGCGCGCCGCGGTAGCCGCTTGCCGGGAGGTGCCAGACGTCGCCCGGGTTCTTCCCGAGCCGGTGGCCTACCTCGCCCCGGCGGGCAAGCTGTCGAAGGCCGGCGTTGTCGCCTCCAGCGAGCGGTCCGCGCGCCCGACGTTCCTCCGGACTACTCTCCCGCCGCCTGCTCGCTGGTCGCTGGCTCCGATGCGGTTCGCGGACGGCGTCGAGGTCGAAGTAGTAGCTTGGCTGGCGGGTTAGGAAATAGACGAAGTCGTAGGTGGCGTTCAGCCGGTCTGCGACCGAGTGCGGCATCGGGTTGGCCTTCGCCCACACGACCTTGTTTCTGACGATCCAGCCGTCCGCCATCAGCGCCAGCAGCAGCCGCTCGGGTGCGGCGAGCAAGCTCTTCGGCGGCGCGCCCGTGCGCTGGGCACGGGAGTAGGAGTCGCCGAGGTTGAGCCAGACCGAGCCGTGGGGCTTGAGCACCCGCGCGACCTCGGCGAAGGCCGACCGGAGGTTCTCAACCCAGGCCTCTACCGTCGCTTCAAGCCCGAGTTGGCCCCTGACGCCGTAGTCGCGGAGCTGGAAGTAGGGCGGACTCGTGATGGCGCAGTCGATGCTCTGGGCGAGGAGCCCCGAGAGGACCGTCCGGGCGTCGCCCTGGAGGATCACGTTTCGGGGCAGCGTCTTCACGGCGTCCTCCCGGTGAGGACGTCGAGCCCGTGCTCGTAGCGCGCAACCTGGAAGAGCGGCCAGGCCTCCGCGGGCTGCGCGCCACAGACTTCGACAAGCACTTCTTTCCTGGCCTCGCTCGGCACGAGGACCACGACCTTCGGAAAGACCCCGAGCCGCTCCTGCTCCTTGCCGGTCTGCCAGTAGCGGCGGTACAAGGTGAGCTTCCTCGCGATGGTCGGGCCGGACTGAGTGGCGCGGTCGACCTCGACGAAGGAGGCGTGCTCGTACTTGCCGAGCCCGACCCGAACGAAGGCGTCGGGCTTGAGGGCCACCTGACCGCCGCCAATCCCGGTAAACCGCCGCCAGCAGAGGGGCTCTGCCCAGAAGTCGAGGATGTCGAGTGAGTTCGCCTGCTCGGCCTCCCGAAGCTGGATGTAGAGCTCGGTCACCGCGAGGGCATGGCGAACGAAGGGCGAGCTCGGCGTCCACGGCCTGCGAATGCGGATGCCACCTGCGGGGCCACAGGCCGACGCAAGCCGCTGACCCGCTATGTCGAGGGCGTAGATGTGTCCGGCGGAACCGGCGCGGACGCCACCGACCCGGCGGTCCAGACGAGTAAGGACGTGGAGCGAGATGAGTCGGGCGAGCGTCCGGCGGCACTGGCGAGCGTTGGCGAGCGAGGTCCCGTCCGTGAAGTGGAGCCGTTCAAGCTGAGCGGTCGTGGCGAGACGGACCCGGTCGAGTGTTTCGACCAGTGCGAGGTCGCGAGGAGCGAGTTCCTCCTCGAGCTGGGCAACCCTTGCCTCAGTAATCCGAGTTCGAGGAGTCATACAGTCCTCCGGAAGCAAGCAAGAGTCGTTGGCGTTCTGATTACCAAAACCCGCCCGACGCAGGACCATTGCTGGGCGTTCGACGACGCGAGCGGAACAGCGACCGGACACCTCATCGCCGCCTCCTCGTGCCCACTGGGGCCGAGTCGGGGCGGCCCTGGATCCGCTCCCGCATCGACCGCTCGACCTCACCGAGAGGTCGTCCGTGCCGCTGCCTGGAAAGTGCACGAGCTGTCTGCCCCTGCCCAGTCGGCTCCGAGGCAGGCACCGTCGCCATGCTGGTCGGGGGGCTGACTCGGTTCCCGCTGGCGATTGCGGCCACCGCCTCGAAGGGCCCGAGGCCCTGGAGGTCGGCTGCGTCCAGGTGCGGGGCGAACTCACGCGCCAGCGCTGCCGCGTCGGTCGCCGCCGTCTGAAAGACGACGCGGGATCTGGCGTTGGCGAGTACCGCCTGCCGGAGTGCCGGTGGCAGCTGCCCGAGGTGCTGGTGGGCGAGGGTCAGGCCGAAGCCATACCCGCGGGCCTGCGCCAGCACGTCGGCGAGCGAAGTCGGGAGGTTCAAGTAGTCCTGAAACTCGTCGATGTGGCAGAAGACCGGGGTGCGCTGATTCGCTGGAAGCGCCGCCCGGCCCTGAACGGCCTGCCAGAGCCGCGCCAGCACGGCCGAGCCAAGGAGCGCTGCCGCGTCCTCACCAAGGAGCCCCTTGGCGAGGCTGACGAGGAGGATCTTCCGCTCGGCCAGGACCGCCTCCATCGAGAAGGTCGAGTCGGCCTGGCCGATCACGTTTCGGAGCCGCCGGCGCAGGAGGAACGTCCGGAGCTTGTTCATCACAGGGCCGATCGCCTGCGCGCGCTCGCCGGGGCTCATCCCCTCGTACCAGGCCCAGAACGGCTCAAGCGCCACTGGATCGTCCAGCCGCCCGAGCAGCCGTCGGCGGAATCCGTTGCCGCCAGTCAGGAGCAGCGGCACTTCGGCGAGCGTCATTCCCGGCTGGTGAGCGAGCGTCAGCAGCGCGGCGCGGAGGATGTCGTCGGTGCGCGGACCCCAGAAGGCGGAGTAGAGATGACGGAAGATCGAGACGACGTGGTCGCTGACGAGCTCCGGCGCCTCATGCGCTCCGGCGAGCAGGTTGAACCCGACCGGCCGCTCGGCGTCGGTGGGATCGAGCAGGACGACGTCACCGACTCGCCCGGCCGGGACCCGCTCGAGCACGTCCGTCACCAGATCGCCCTTCGGGTCGACGACGATCACCCCGCGCCCCGCCGCCATGTCGTGGGCCGCAAGATTCGTGAGCAAGGTGCTCTTCCCGACCCCGGTGGGACCGATGACGTGGAGATGTCGGAGCGAGTCGGCCACCGAGATCGCGAGCGAACGCTCCGATCCCGGAAACGTCGCGCGGCCGAGCACTCGACCCCGGCGTGGGATGGAGGCTGCCGGGGCGAGCTGGCGGGTCCCGGTGAGCGTCAGACCGGGTAGCTGCGAGCCCCGCATCGGCACCCCGAGGAAGGCGGCCAGCTCGAGGGCGTTGAGGGAGCACGGCCAAGAGAGGAGCGGAACTGCCCGGCGCGCGATCCTCGGTGCGACGACTTCACCCGGAAGCCAGCGCCTCCGAAACGACACGCCGGGGGCGGTGCCGGCGTGCATCGCCCCGAGCAGGCGACGAAGGAGTTGGCGCGAGCGGGCCAGATTCCCAGCGCGGACTCCGAGCCGGCACACCCCGAGCAGCGGCGGTTCGGCGAGCTTCTCCCGGGTGGTCGGGTCGAGGTTGAGCGAGAACTGCCCCTCCTGCCGACCACCCAGGAGGAAGCTGAGCTTCCCGGTCAAGGGCGGCAGGGGCCGGGGCTGGCTCGTAGGCGTCACGATCCACTGCACTACCGCCGCCTCGTCGCGCCGAAGCGGCTGCAACGTGGCCAAGAGACCGGCCGCGATCGTCTCCGGCGCATCGACCTTGAGCTGGGCTTGGCTCCCGGCGAGTCGTAGCTCCAGGGCGTCGGTGAACGAGACGTCCTGCTCGGGGTCGTCTTCCGCCTCGATCCGCACCCCAGGGAGGGCTGCCCAAAGCTGGCTCAGGACGTACTCGGCGGCGCCGGTGGGTACGAGGAGCCGGTGGCGGATTCCCGAGGAATCCGCTCGCACCTCGAAGGTCACGGCGGGGCTTCCCCCGATGATCCGCTGCCACCACGGAGGGAGCAGCCCGCCCAGGCTCCGGGTGAAGGCGAGCACTTGGGCCGGGGTCAGCTCGTAGGGGAACGTCAAGCGATACGCCCGGTGACCGCTCGACTGGGAACCTGCCACGGTCCGCGCTAGCACCACGACGCCGAGCGCAATCAGCGTGCCGATGACGAGCTCAATCATCGGCACCCTCCCGGCCCGCTTCGGCGGCGGACTCCGCTGCGTCGCCTTCGCTCTCCTCGTCATCGGCTACCTCGGCGAGGGCCCAGGCGAGCAACGCCGCAACGAACTGATCGAGATCAGGTTGTTCGTGGCGGTCGGCGGTGACGCGGATGCGGTGAGTCATGGCAACAGATGAGGTGTGAGCGTTGCGTTAGGCAACGGCCTTCCTCTCCACCTTGTTGCGCAACGAAACAGAACGCAAGCGAGCTGCTGCGAAATTGGCAGATGGCGGCTGGAGCTCGTTCGCGACCGGATGACGCGGGACCAGGAACGTCTGGCCGAGATCGGCCTGCGCGGTCGCCACCGCGCAGGGCAGACCGAAAGCCATGAGGAGGGAGGGCGCGCCAGCGCTGTCCCCAACTTCCCCGTTCGGGCGGACGAAGCGAAGCCGGCCGGCGAGGAAGCAGACGGCGGTCGCCTGGGGCACGTACTGGTGGAACCAGCGAGTGTCGGTCCGGGCGAAGATGAGCGCCAGGCCGTCCCCGTGAGCAGCGAGGCGCGCGAGCCACTTCCCGGTCTCACGTCCGTAGGGTGGATTCAGCCACACCCGACCGCCCCATGGCCGGCTGAGGCCGTCCTCGACCTTCGAGTAGTGCCGAGCGGCCGGGACCCAAGGCACGCCGCCGGGCGGGGCGGCGGGGTCGAGGTCGAAGTCGATGCCGAGGGCCTCGAACAGCTCAGGCGGCGTGAACCACTCGTCCGACTGCCCCCAACCCCGCTCGTGGAGGAGACCGCCTGTGCTCATCGGAAGACCGTCCTCAGGAGCAAGGCGCAGATGAAGATCGTCAGCAGCAGCGGCAGAAGCGATTGCGCGACTTGCGCAACCGCCGGCAGAGCGAGGACGATCACGATAAGGACGGCGGTGGTGCCTAGCACCCTGTCCACTGCGACTTCGCCTCGTCCGTTTCCGCTCCGAAGGCCATCGACTCTTCCCGGCAGGCGGCCCGAGTCTTCTGTGCCCGAGCCGCCTACCGGGCACGACATAGCTCAGCATCAGGGCGGCGATACGCCTACTACCTTGACCCGGGGTAGGGACGCATTTGCGCTGGAAACCAATGGGTTTCGGAGCTGAAGGTCGTCGTGGATATGCTCGCTTGCTAGAGCGAACTAATGGCCGGGAGAGTCGACGAAACAGCCACGCGCCTCTTCCGGGAGGCCGACCGCTTCATGCGACGAAACCTCGGCGATCGCGACCTCGACCTCGTGACCGTCGCCAGCGAGCTCTACACCTCGCCGCGCACGGTCCAGCGCGCTTTTCAATCCGTCGCGAAAACGAGCTTCAGGGGCTACCTGTTTCGCCTGCGGATGGAGCGGGCGCTAGCCATGCTCCAAGCCGACGAGGGACTTGCTGTACGCCACGTCGCCGTCAACGTGGGCTACGGCAGCGGCCCGGCCCTCGCCAAGGCGATGCGCCGCCACTACGGCAAGTCGCCGCACGAACTCAGAGACGAAGCGAAATAGGAGGCCGGGGTCTGTCAGGCCCCGCCGTTCGTCACGCTCTCGATGCGCTCCCTGACATCTTCGAGAACCGCCGCGCGTTGATCGGGCTCGAGTCGCTCGTTGAGCGCAACCGCGATGTCTGCGACCTCGGGATCGAGGCCGAATCGCTCCACCAGCGCGAGCTTGTCTCGCTCCTCGAGGAGTTCCCTGACCTCGTCGTCCTCGAGATCGAGCCCGCTCGCGATCTTCTCCACGTAGCGAGGCGCCGGGATCTGCTGCTCGTTCTCGATCCGAGATAGGTATCCGGTCGAGAGGCCCGTCTCCTCGTGGAGGTCGATCAGCGAGACCTCGCGCTCCGTGCGTTCACCCTTCAGCTTGTCGCCAAATGACATGACTACTACCTCTCAGAAGAAAGCTTCTGCGAGCGCGGGCGGCCGGTCATCGTGAGATCTTCCAAAGGCCGCTTGCCCGCTGGATATCCGCAGCCCGTCACCACCGGATCTTCCTCGGACTCGGCTGTCCCGCCAGAGCCGCGACGAGCGGGGCGCAATGCAGGGCCACGGGTTCGGATGGGCCACGATAGCGAGCGAGCCGGGCACAGGTCAATGCGCGGCTCTCGCTTTGCAGGCAGCGTTCCGGGTGCTACGCTGTTTGCTCTTCCGGAAGAGGAAGAGCCGCCCTACCTGAAGGGCGCTTTCAACACCAGACCGCCCGCTGGGGGAGGTGAGAGCATGGGCCAGGCTCACGAGGCCGTGATGGACCTACGTAAGCGCGCCGTTCGACCCGCACCGCCTCCCGCCGCAATGCGGCCGGGACCGCGCCGGGCCGAGCCGGACGGCTCGATCACCGTGATCGAGCGCTGGGGGCAGGAGCGAGGCGAGCCCGCACCGGTCGTCGATCGCAGCCCGAAGCGCGTGACCGACTGACGCAGTGGGGCGGGGCCGCACGGTCCCGCCCCTTGCCTCCGAGAGCCGCACCGGGGAATGAACGGCTACTTTGATCCGCTCCATGGCAGGGTGGATCGCCGGCACATCGCCCGGGCGACCATCGCGGTCGTCGGCATCGGCCGCGTCGGCGCGCTCATCGCTTGGGAGCTCGCGCGCCTCGGGTTCCGCCGCCTGATCCTGGTCGACGGCGACGACTACCTCGAGGAGAACCGCTCCGGCCATCCGCTGCCTCGCGAGTACGTCGGGATGAACAAGGCGGTGGCCATGGCTGCCTTCATCGACGGAGAGGAGATTCCGGGCGTTGAGAACGTCACCACGATCCCTTACTTCGTCACACCCGAGGTCTCGGACGAGCGGCTTCGGGAGGACGTGCTCGACCCCGCCAACCTCGTAGTCGTAGCAACGGACGACCTGGAGGCGCAGCGGCGCGTTGCTCTCTTGGCTCGTGAGCTTGGGGTGCCCGCGATCGTCCCGGGCGTTGCCGAGGACGGGCAGCGCGGCGAGGTGTTCGTCTCGCTGACCGACGAGGAGCCGTGTCTTCACTGCTTTGATGGCTACCGGCCGGCCGGCGACCCGGTGCGGGGCGCGGCGCTCGTCGGCCCAGACGTCTACCCCACCATCCAGCTTGCCTACTCGCTGTGTATCGCGGTGCTCGACCGGACGTCGCGTGAGGCCGGCCTCTTCGACCCGCTCCAACCGGGGGGTCCGCCACCGCAGCTGTTTCGTGCCTGGCCGCCGGGTGCTCCTGAGCTGCAGTTGCCCGACGACGGACGCACCGAGGTCGCCTGGCGGGCGAACTGCCCGGGGTGCGGCGGATCGGGGCCAGTCCGGCGTCGTTTGGCCGCCACTCATCGGCAGGCACCGCCGCCGAGGCCTGGCCGCGCGCGCAGCCTGGAGGTCAGCGGGCGAGTGGTCGCGGGGATCGTCGCCGCCATCCTCGGCATCGGCGGCATCGGCGGCTGTTCCGCGCTGATCAACGCCGTCGACAGTCCGTCTGCGGGAGAAGTGGCAGGCGCGCCGACGAGCGGAACCGACGAGACCTTCAACCAAGGACCGAGCCCGGCGCAATTTCGTCGGCAGCGCCGGCAAGAGCGACGCCGAGAGCGTCAGCAGCAGCGCGAGCGGCGACAGGAGAGACGCCTGGAGCGCGCAGATCGTCTGACGGCGCTTGTTGCCGGTGAGGTCAGCGCGCTCCAGCAGATCCCCGTCGCCGGGGGCTGCCGCGGCCACACACGCCGGCTATTCGTGAACGGCATGGGACGGACCCAGAGAGCACTGGATAAGGCTCTTCACGACCGATCGTGGTCGCATGTGTTCGACGAGGTCAGGCAATGGCTGCGCGTGGCGCGGCGAGAACGGGAAGCGTTCATCGCCGACCCAGTCCACTATCTCAACTGGGGACCCTCTCACTGCCCGGCCGTCGACGAGTACGTGCCGCTCCCGTGATGAGGACCAACAGAGGCCAAGCGGGGAATCGAAGGGACCGGCCTACGGGATGACTGGGATGGATCGCTGGATCGCCTACGTCGTCGCCCTGATCGTGGTCTGCTTGGCGTTGCCGACGATTGCCAGCTTCGCGGTGGAGCTGATCCCTCTGCTGTTTGGAGCGCTCTTGTTCCTTGTTGCCTGGAAGCTGTTCTGGCCGGTCTGACGCTGGGCGTGGCAGGGACCTCGCCTACCTGATCGTGGGCCTGCTCATCGCGTTCGCGATGGACGACAACTGAAGGCGACTTGGATCGGGGACTCCGCTACGTCATCGCGCTGATCCTGCTCTGCGCGGCGCTGCCTTTCATCGCACCGCTCGCTCTGAAGGCGCTCCCGCTTCTGTTCGGGGCCCTTGCGCTCCTCGTGATCTGGAAACTCGCTTGGCCGGCTGGGCGGTAGGCTCCTCCGATTCGATCCGGTCAGGCGTCGCGCGGGGAAGGTCGCGAGGATCATCCGCTGTCGCGTGGGCACGCTAGGTTGTCGGGCTACGTAGCCCCGCGTACGCTGAGGAGCATGGGAGAGCCGGAAGCAGAGGAGAAAGGCCAGACGGGGTCCGCCTCGTCGGATGGGCAGCCTCGACAGGCGCCCGTTCCCTACGGGCCGGCGGATCCGCACCCCCTGTCACAGCTCCAGACCGAACTCGTCTGGGAGGGCAAGTACGACGAGTACGGCGTTCGGCGGCCGGTCGATTCAGCAGGGCTCGCGATGCCGATGCAGAGGATCGAAACGATCGATGAGCCCCGAGCTCGTGCAGAAGCCCAAGGCGACCTGTTCGATTCGCAGAAGTCGCATCTGGACGACTTTAGAAACCTCCTCGTTTGGGGTGACAACAAGCTCGTAACGGCATCGCTGCTCCGCGATTTCAAGGGAGAGATAGACCTCCTCTATATCGATCCTCCGTTCGACGTCGGAGCTGACTTCCGCATGACCTTGCCGTTCGGAGAAGAGGACGAAACGCTGCCCAAGGACCAGTCCGCGTTAGAGATGGTCGCCTATCGGGACACCTGGGGAAAGGGAAAAGACTCGTATCTACACATGATGTACGAGCGCCTGACCCTGATGAAGGACCTTCTAAGCGAGCAAGGCTCGATCTATGTCCACTCGGACTGGCGCGTCAACTCATTGCTCAGGTCCGTGCTTGACGATGTCTTTGGCCCTGGCAATTTTCTCAACGAAGTGGTCTGGGCCTACTTTGCGTTCAAGCGATCGACTGCCCGGAAGTTTCCGCAGAAGCACGACACGCTGCTGTCGTACGCGAAGTCACGAGACCACTTCATCTGGAACGTCCAGTACCGGCCCCACAAACCGGAGTACCTCAAGCGGTTCAAGAAGGACAAGGAAGGGCGTTACTACCGGGCCGACGTGAACCCGACGAAAGGCGGGACTCGCGTCATCTACCTGGACGAGGTGAAGGGCGACATCGTTGACAGCGTCTGGGACGACATTCCGCCGGTGAACCCTGCCTCGATTGAGCGAACAGGTTTCGCTACTCAGAAGCCCGAGGCCTTACTGGAGCGCATCATTCAGGCGTCTTCGAACGAGGGTGATCTCGTAGCGGATCTGTTCTGTGGATCGGGAACCACCGGGGCAGTCGCCGAACGTCTTGGGCGGCGCTGGGTCATGGCAGATCTCGGTCGCTTCGCAATCCACACAAGTCGCAAACGATTGATTGAGAGTCAGCGCAGGCTTCACGGCGAAGGTAAGCCGTATCGGGCATTCGATGTCCTCAATCTCGGGCGGTACGAGCGACAGTGGTGGCAGACAAAACTGCTGAAGGGTGCGGATGAAGAGCATCGGCGTGTCGTGCTCGAATTCTTCAAGGCGGAGATCCTCCCGAATCCGCCTTCGCCACTTCTACACGGACGCAAGGGCTCGGCCTTCTGCCATGTAGACGCAATCGACAGCATCTTTACGCGGGACGAAGCGAAGGCCATCACCAACGCAGCGGCGGATGCCGGAGCAAAGCTCGTCTACTGCTTGTCTTGGGAGTTCGAGATGGACGTCAGGATTGAGTGCAACCGGCTCGAGAAGGAGCTTGGCGTTGAGATCAAGCTAATCCAAATCCCGCGCGAGATCATGGAGAAGAACCGAAAGGAGCCTCCCCCGTTCCTTGAGGTCGCAACGCTCACCGCCGAGCCGGTATTTGGTAAGGAGAATGGAAAGAAGACCGCCGACATCCGCCTTAGCTCATTCATTCCGTCGCTGTCGGAGGTTCCGACGAAGGAGCTGGAAACCCTAAAGGACCGCGCAATGAAGTCGGGATTCGACTTCATCGACTTCTGGGCCGTGGACTTCGACTTCAAGAACGGAGAGCCGTTTCATCACGACTGGCAGGACTACCGGCTACGCAAGGATCGATCACTAAAGACTGAGTCGGAGCAGCGCTACGTCTATCCCAAACGAGGGACCTACACGGCCTGCGTCAAGGTGGTGGACATCTTTGGGTCCGACACCTCCATAAGCGTCAAGGTGCCGTATGGCTAACGTCGCCAAGCTGCAGAAGGCAGCGCTTGAACCCCTCTTCGGCCCATCGGACGTTCCGAACCATCATCGGACTAAGGCAAAGAAGGAGGGCGGACCCGCTGAGCTCGTCAAGGGGCGCCGTCCGACCCCTATCGGAACTGCGCAGAACCTTCGCCGAGAGGTAGCTGAGTGGCGGCACGGCGACTACGCGGGAGCGTCTGACACCAGCCGCGACTTGCTGTTCCACTGGTTTCACCAGGATCACGAGGTTCAGGGTGATCCGGACCCGCAGCCATTCGCCTACTACTTCTGCCAACGCGAAGCGATCGAAACGCTCATATACCTCTATGAGGTGCGTGAACTGCGGAACCTCTCTGGGCTGACCGCTGAGTTCTCCGGCGTTGATGCCGAACGCGCCGCTCTTGGTGTGAGCCCCGAGGAAGACAAGTGGGCGCGATACGCCTTTAAGATCGCGACCGGCGCCGGGAAGACCAAGGTCATGAGTCTCGCGATCGTTTGGAGCTACTTCCACTCGCTTCGGGAACTCGACTCACCTCTGGCTCGCGATTTCATACTCATCGCACCAGGGATCACGGTATTCGAGCGCTTGAAGGAGGACTTCCGCCCAGCCGAGGGGGGTCCGGACATTTTCGACTCTGATCCGCTGATCCCACCGGAGTGGCGCACCGACTGGAATGTTTCGGTCGTGCTGCAGGACGAGCCAGCCGCAGCGTCAACGGGCGGGACGATCTACCTGACGAACATCCACAGGCTGTACGACACGGCGAAGCGAAAGAGCAGGGATCCGGAGGAGTACGACTGGATGGGGCCTAAGGTCTCGAAGGCCAAAGCGCTCGATCCGTCTGAGGAGCTGCGTGCCCGGATTGTTGAACACAAGCGGCTCATGGTCCTCAACGACGAGGCACACCACGTCTGGGATCCGGGCTCAGCGTGGAACGAGGCGATCACGTTTCTGCAGCGTGAGACAGAGCAGCGCGGCGGCGGCCTTGTTGCCCAGCTCGACTTCTCAGCGACACCGAAAGACAACAAGGGTCAGACCTTCCGCCACGTGGTTGTCGATACGCCGCTCGGGGAAGCCGTCGACGCAGGAATCGTCAAGTCGCCCATCATCGGCCACGGTGAGAAGCTCGTGGACCGTCCCCATGATGACGCCGCCTACATGTACGAGAACCATCTGACTCTCGGCTACAAGCGGTGGCAGGCCTCGTGGCGGGAGTGGCAGAAGGCCGGGAAGAAGCCGCTGATGTTCGTGATGACCGAGAGCACCGACGCCGCCGACCAGATCGCCAAGCGACTCGACACCGACCCGCTCTACAAGGACCTCAACGGCAAGACGATCAACCTGCACATCAACCTCAAGGGCAAACTCAAGAAAGTTGGTCGCGGGGTTACGGCCACCCAAGTCTTTGTTGAAAGCGAGAAGGACATCAGCGACGAAGACCTGAAGGCTCTGCGGAAGCTCTCGCGCGAGCTGGACCAGGACACCAGTCCCTACCGGTGCATCGTGTCTGTTCTGATGCTGCGGGAAGGCTGGGACGTCCGCAATGTGACCACGATCGTCCCGCTCCGCCCGCTGACAGCCAAGTCGAAAATCCTCCCTGAGCAGACGCTCGGCCGAGGGTTGCGGCGCATGACTCCGCCAGAAGGCGAGGAGTCCGTGTCCGAGACCGTCACGGTTGTCGAGCACAAGGCCTTCGCCTCGCTCTATGAGGAGGAGCTGGCCGATGAGGGGCTGCCGATGCCGGTGGTCGATGTCGAGAAGGTGCCCCGCACCAGCGTCAGCATCTACCCGGACGCCGAGAAGAAAGACCTCAAGAAGCTCGACCTCGAGATACCTCGGCTTGCCCACGGATTTCGCATTGAGTCTGATCTCGTCGACCTCGAATTTGATGACGTAAAGAAGGCATTTGCGGAACTGAAGCCTCTGCCGCTAGGCAAGCCTCAACAGAAGGAGATCCGCTACGAGGGCCGGCACCTGATCACTGACGAGATCGTCGAACAGATGAAGATCAAGTTGCCCCTGCTCTCCGATCCAGTCGGCGCGATCTCGTTCTATCGGGAGGAGCTTGAAAGGGCCGTCAGGATCAGGGGGACTCATGAGCAGCTCGCTCCGTTGATTCAGCGCTTCATCGAGGAGGTGCTGTTCGAGGAGAAGGTCGAGCTATACGACAAGCGTGTCGTCTCACGACTCGCTGACTCCGACGTTCGTGAATACCTGCGGGCAACCTTCGTTCCGCTGCTATTGGCGAAGGTGACACGGCGGCAAGAGCGAGTGGCTGAGGAGCCGCCCCAGTCCGTGACCGAGTGGAAGCCGTACCAGGCAACTCACTCGGAGACTCACCCGGCTCAAACGGCCGACAAGACGCCATTTAACCTTGTCCCCTGCAACCGCCAGCTGGAGGTTGCAATGACCCACTTCCTGGATCGTGCAGACGATGTCGCTGCATTCGCTAAGAACCAGGGACCACAGTGTGTCCGCATTGACTGCTTGAACGCGGACGGGCGCCGCGCCCTTTACGCCGCCGACTTTCTTATCCGCAGAAAGAACGGAAACTACGTTCTCTCAGAGACAAAGGGCCGGCGCGATCCTGATGTGGCCGGGAAGGCCCGGGGCGCCGCCGAATGGTGCAAGGCGGCATCGTCGAAAAAGGTCAGGTGGGAATACCTTTACGTCCCTCAGGGGGTCTTCGAGGAATTCACCGGCGACACGCTCGATGAGTTGATACGGGCCTGTCGGCCGGCCCTCAAGGGCTTGTTGAAGGAGGCCGACTCATCGCAGCTCGCGCTCCCGATTGCGCCGACCGATGACGAGAAGTCGGTTCGGCTAATCCACGACTTCATCTCCGAGGAAGAACTCGCGGGGCTGCCGCTGAGGGCGCGTCAGGGAGTCGAGCACGCCGTGTTGCTCTTCAACTTCATGGCGAGCAAGGAGAAGGTGGGGTTCCCGCCGGTTTTCCAACCCTTGCTGGGTCCGATCGATGCCGAAGCTGAGGCCTTGCTCCTTGGCCGGCTTGCGGATGCCGTTCCCGAGAACGCCGAGGATCAGGATCTTTTCTTCGAACCGGACTTGGTCGGCGAAAAGAAGAAGAAGTTTCTCGCCGACCAAGGTTCGCTCCTGAAGCGCCTGCTAGTGCATCGAAGCCCGGTCATGCCGACTGGCTTGCTGCGGTTCTGCCTCGGCTATGCGAAGAAGGACGCGGAAGCGCCCGGCGGCATCTTCAGCCAGGTTCGCGAGCGGTTCGCTGATCTCGCCGCGACGGATATGGCCGACGAACTCGATTCGATCTACGACTTCCGGAACACCTACATCGCGCACGTCAAGGAGGAGCTGACCGACCGCAAGCAGGCCGAGAGGGCACTGCGTCAGTGGGTCAAGGCGATCTTGGAGTTGCGCGAAGCTGCGACTAGGGAGCCGCTGGCAGGAAAGGCGTAAGGCTCCGTGAGAAAACTCGGCTGGGCGGCAGAGGGCCTAACGGAGCATCGCACGCGTTATCACCTCTTCTAGGTGCGCGTCACCGTCCTCGGCTTCTATCCATGCGCTCAGCGCGTCATCGCCCATAAACGCCACTGTCAGCTCCTGAGAGGAGAACCTCAACTCCTGGAGTAACGCGCTTTCAGTGACGCCGCTCGCAGCAAACATGAGACCGATTCGGACGGTTCCCCGTCTGCCTTGCATCTTCGTTCGGAAGACCGAGAACATCTCCTGGGAGATCTTCTCTTTCCGGTTCTTACCCTCGGCGAGGACGAGAGGAGCACCAAGCGTCGCCCAAATCCGGCCGGCGGTTGCACGCTGTTGGATCACGAGATCAATCTCCTCGGTCGCGGTATTGAAGTTGCGCTCGACGACTACGAAGTCGTCAACTTGACTAAGCAGGAAGGCGAGGAGAGCTTCAAAGCGCCTTCCCTTCTGGTGCGACGTGCCCTCGCGCTTGCTGATTTCCAGTCCGATGCGACCGAGGTCCCTTCGGACGGAAGGCGTTAGCTGAATGCCGTGATCCGCCAAGCACGCGAATAACCGGGCTGGCTCTCCGACCTTTGGCGGCTGGCCGCCGCCTGCCTCCTCGATGACATGGATCAGCGGATCGACGACAGCCACGTCGGCGAGTAGCTCCTCGTCATAGAGACTGATGAGTGGCGCCGCAAGATGTACTTCGAAACCGTCCGTTGAGGCGGCCTCGAAACGCTCTCGGACATAGGGTCGGAGCCGGTCTGCAAGGTGAATATGCAGAAGGGCCTTGTCCTCCCGCCGCAGATACGGACGCCAGTGAAGGTTGCCGAGTTCAATCGACCCGCCAGGCATCCACGACGAGTCCTGATCAGTTATTGCCTGACTGATATCCGCAGGGTCTAGTTCTTCGCGGGCAGACGCGGGCTCAAGCTCGTCATCCCGCTCGTCCGTGACGCTCACTTGACAATCTTCGCTACCCGCTCGACGAGGCTCTTGCCGATCTTCCGGACATAGTTCTGCTCTTCGTCGTTGCGCGCCTTGGCGATAAGTCGCTCAAAACTCTTCACGACGTTGTCGGCGCGTCGTCCGAGCTTGTCCGTCTCAAACACAACCTGCACCGTGTCCTCGTAGGCGTCCACAACAGATGCGTTGGGGTCGCGGACCAAGCTCCGGATGGTGTCGTCCAGCGGCGACGGGTCATTCAGGTCATCCACGTCCCGAGCGGCATAGTTGATGATCGGCGCGACCAGTCGGAGGGACACGACATCGGTGATGACGTCGCGGAGCCGTTTCTCAACGAACGCATCAAGCACTTCACGATCCCCGAATTCCGCCGCGAGCGTGGGCCGCTTCTTGGCGAGGGGGTCTATGACATTCCGCTTCAACTCCCAAAAGAAGTTGAGCGGAATCTGCTCCTTGTCAATGTAGTCCTGATACTCCGAGGGAAGCTCGAGCGCGTGCCGGAGGCGCTTGATTCTCTCCGTTGAAAGCCCAGTTAAATCAGCCAGCTCGCGATCCTTCTCGACTCCGGTTTCGTCGATCACCTCACCAAGCGCCCGGGCAGTGGGCATGTCCTTCCATGCCTCCCGAACCATGTGGATGTTGAACATCTGAACGAGGTTCTCCTCGTCGTCCGGGGGCTCGCGAATAACAGCCGGAACTGTCTCCAGGCCGAGTTCCTGCGCACACCGCCACCGCCGCTCTCCGTCTATCAGGACAAAGTGATCCTCCTGGCGGTAAACAACAATGGGAACCAGCACGCCCTTGCGAGCGATCGACTCAGAGAGGCGGTCCATCTCGTCGCGGGGGAAATGGACGCGCGGATTCTTCGGATTCTTCGTGATGTTGTCGACCCGTAGCTCATCTAGCTTCTCGAGTCCCGACGCGGCCTCAGGGGATGCAGACATAGACCTTCTCCCTAGTCAACTTCTGATTCTCGCCCGATGACGCCCCGAGGGTGGAGTGGTGCATCATGATCTCGAAGTTGCGAGCGACGTGATAATGCTTGCGGAGTAGGTGGCTGAGGCTCACGTGGGCCCTTTGGAGAGCACCGTGACTTGGATAAGACAGAACGAGTGGCTTCCCGCGCTCCGCCAGGCGTGAGACGAGATCAGAGAAGCTGGCCCTTACGGTTCCAAGTGCTGAGAACGTCGTGTGGAACCTGTCGGAGCGATAGCGCCCTGCTCCGACCGAATCAGGGAAGTCGTACATGTACATGGTCTCGTATACGTGGTAGAAGCGCGAGTATTGATCCTTGGTATACGGCGGGTCGGCATAGACCATGCTTACGCAGTCCATCTCAGCTGACTCCAAGAGGTCGAACACGTCTAGGTTTGTGACGCGATTCTGCGCTCGCCACTTTCTCGTCCCTACGGGCTGGACGGCACCCAGGCGGTCCACAAAGGTCTCCCAGATGCTCCGCCTCCATTGGCGGCTGACCCGCTGATAGACGGCCTCCCCGTTCGGCTTAAGAAACTGCGCGACGTGGCCCGGAGCGTTGACAACAGCGCCCGCTGCGGCGAGCCAGGCGCTGAGAAGCCAGTCGCGGCTTAGATCGGACACGGTGTCGATGGCATACCGGAGGGCGTCGAGCTCTAGCGCTTGCCTAGTGCTGAAGTAAGCCCCTGAGAAATACAGGGCAATGAGGCGATAGTCCGAAGCCCTCCGGAGCGGTCGCGAGGCTGTCGCACTCGCGGCCCACTCGGGCGACGTCCCAGCGTGAGGTGCTTCCTCCATGTAGACGCGTAGGCTCTCTGATCCTTCCGCAAGCGCTTGTTTCTCGGCGCGAAGACGATCAGCAAACTGTTTACAGAGAGCGGCGTAGCACTCTTGAAACGCAGGGCGCAGACGTCGTGCTACATCAACAGGACGGCCCCGACCGCCTTCATCCAAGAACCGTGCACGCGCAAAGGCAGTTGTGAACGACAAGGCGTCATTCGCGAGCACGGGGTAGTCGGGCGCCAGCGTCGCCGTAACGCTGCCCATGCCGCTAAAGAGATCGGCGACCCGACCGTCAGGACTGAGGGAGGCGAGAGCCTCTCTAACAATCGGTGCGAGCGCGCGCTTAGTCCCCATGTAGCGGACCGGCGGCGACTCTCCCGCGAAGCGGGAGACACGCCGGCGCTCTCGCTTGACCGCGGGGCTAGTAGCAGCCACGGTCACAAAAATCTCGGATGTTCTCTGGTCGGCACTTCGTTCATCATGCCTCGGGCCTGTGACACGCGTCAACGGGACCGTGCCCAGCTTAGGTGGAACGGCACTCGCAGCGTCTCGTCCGCATGATGGGGTCGGGACCGGTTGGATCCCCCCGAGCCCCGGAGCCCCGGGCGACTTGGGGGGTCCGTGCCCGCACTGCGGACCAAAGTCACGAATCTGGACAGCGAAGTTTTGCTTTGGGACCGAGGCGAGCTTAAGGCAGCGTCACAAATCGCTCGACGCGTCGGGGCGACGCGGGAGCTTCGCGAGCTGTGGGTCGTCTTCGAGCAGTTCGACCTCGTCGAGAGACACCTTCGCGTATCGAAAACGGATAGCCCCGGCGGCGAGTTCCTCAGGGGTGAAGCCGTCCTTGAGCCCGACGGCCCCGTCGCCTTCCCGCACGATGACAACTAGCTCCTCATCCGGGTCCGCCGAGATCGCCCCGGCCGGAATGCGCTTCGGTTCGGTGTAGCTGTGAAGGTGGAAGCTGCGCAACCCGGCCACGGCGTCGTGGTAGGCAGTCGCCTTCCCGCTCAGCTCCTCGATCTCGTCGCCGGTGCGGAATCCACCGCCACCCGGCAAGTGGACTTCGGCACCGTCCAAGGCATAGTCGGCGTGAAAGATGGCGTTCCGGAGTTCCCGGTCCCAGATCTGACCCAACAACTTCCCAACTTCTGCGTTGCCATCCTGGCTAGCCCATTCTCCAATAGTCTCGATCTTCTTCCCCGGGCTCACCGGGGGACCATTCCCGGCCGGGAACCAGGTGCGGCGGGCGGGTTTCTCACGCCCAACCTGAATTACGTTGGCAAGTAGGTCATATGGCGCCGCTGCCTCGACGATGTGACCGTAAATCCACAACTTTAGGTGTTGCGCCGCCCCCCGATCGTTGGTCTCGTTGTGAAGCCTCGTTACCGATTGAACGGCCGCGATCGTCGTGTCGTACGGGACCCATCCCGCGCTCTGAAACCCATAGATGCCGAGCAACGCGAGGATGAACTGCGCCTCCTGGTCCTTCGCCTTCGCAAACATTGGGTCGAAAGACGTCAGGTACCGAGGCAGGGCCTCGAGATAGTCGGGCTTGCGCTTGCGCTCCTCCGCGGTTGCCTCGATCTTCCAGGCCCCGGTGTCGCTGTCGTGGAGGACTTCCACCTCGCGGATTGTCACGTCCCAGCGTGACGCGATCGCCTCGGCCCTAGGGCTTTCGGGACAGAGCAGCCCCAAGCTCAAGGTGGAGTCGAGGGTTCGAGAATCGACCCATAAGGTCCATCGCAATGCTCGCTTGCTTCATCGAGTGGTGAAGCGGCAAAGGCCACGCACTGCTGCTCCTCGCGCAAGGGGGCAGCGGCTCCGCGGAGCCACTGAGCTACCGGTCGTCGTCCAAACCGGCAACTTCGCTGCCGCTGCTGCGGGTCGCTGAAAAGTCGGGTTGACGGGCCCTGGGCTGCTGTGAAAGGCTCCGGCCCGAGAGCACTTAGTTACCCGGCTAGACAGGAGGGCTTCATGTCCATCGCTTCTACTGAGCGAGCAAAGCTCGGATACGGGTTGGGTAAGGAGGAAGGCGAGGCGTTCTGGCTCCTTGGCATGCTCGAAACGATCAAGATTGGCGGGGAGGACACCGCCGGGCAGTACGGCCTGATCGAGGCCGTCGTGCGCGCGGGCGACGGCTCACCCTGGCACGTCCACCCTGACGAGGACGAGTGGTTCTACGTCCTTGGTGGTGAGTTCACGGTCTACGTCGGCGACGCTCGCTTGACTCTGACGGCCGGTTCGTTTGCGTTCGGTCCCAAGGGGGTGCCCCACACGTTCATGGCGGAGACAGACGGAGCGACGGCCCTGATCGGCTTCCAACCGTTTCAATTCGAGGGTTTCATCAGAGAGGTCGGTGAGCCTGCCGCCGAACGCGTTCTGCCGCCGCCGCCCGAGAGTCCGCCGGACATGGAGCGGCTCCTGCCCGTCGGGAAGAAACACGGGATGGAGATCCTCGGGCCGCCAGGCCCACCCCCCGGGCGATAGCCACGACAGAAGCGATCACTGAGGAGAACGCGCGCTGCTGCTTCGCGCGAACCAAGCACTGAGAGGTGGCAGTGCTCCTCATCGCGCAAACGAGGCGCCCGAGCGGGTCCGATCGCACTTCTCTTTTCGTCCGATGCGATGTCGCCGGCGGCGGCCACGATCGGGCACCGGGTCTATCCCCGGCCCCTATTCAATCAGGCTTCAGTTGAGTCGCGGCGTCAACCGCCCCAGCCCGCGGCCCACGCCTCGGCGTCGTCGAGCTTGTTCTCGAAGCGCACGACCTTGCCATCACCCATCTCAAAGGTGTGTTCGAAGCCGGTGTCGAGCTCGGCGCCGTTCTTGTTCTTGCCACGGAAGCGGCCTCGGACCACAACGCGATCACCTTCGTCGCTGAAGTCGCTGGGCTCGGCCGAGTACTCGTCGAAGTTCGCCTGGATCGGCGCGAAGACCTCGCTGCCGACGGCGTCCGGCCCGTTGAAGGTGCCGGATGGCGAATTGCCGCCGCCGGGCTCTTTCCACTCGACTCCGGCGTCCAGGATCCCTAGGACGGCTGGGACGTCACCGCGGGCGAACGCCTCATAGGCGCCGCGGATGGTGTCCACATCCTGTTCGGCCATAGCGTCATTCCTCTCGTTGGGAGCGGGGCGACTCTAACCCGGTGCCCCCTTGATCTGTCGAGTGCCACCGCTGCGATCGCAGAACGATCGCTCCCTGGCGACCCCTGTTCCGCTTCCACGTGAGGCTGTCGCACAAACTAAAATCGAGCCCCTGAGGGCGCCTCTCAGGGCTTCTTAGAAATCTCGCGAAGTGAGCTTCAGCTTGGGCGGAGCCCTGGTGGTGATCACATCCCTGGGCGCCCCCAAGGGCGCCTCAGAGGACGCACCTGTGGTTGCCGCGCAGACCCTTTATGCGACAGCCTCACGCGAGCGGGCTATCCACTTCCGTCCCCCTGGGCTCGTAGCGTGCACGAGCGATGGGCAGCGGCGGGCATCCGGAGCCCGAAACAGGGCTGGGAGCCAGCGAGCTCGATTGTGCGGGTTCGCTTGGGGTGGTAGCGTGGCTTGGCGACCTCAGGAGGTGCCATGGCCACGATTTCTGTGCTTCACCGCGTCCGCGATTACGACGCATGGCGGGAGGTGTACGACGGGTTTGCGGACTTCCAGCGCTCGAATGGCGTGATCGAGGAGAGCGTCCACCGGGCGAAGGACGATCCCAACAACCTCCTCGTGCTGCACAGGTTCAACACGATGGACGAAGCCGAGTCGTTCGTCGCCAGCTCCGAGCTTCGTGAAGCGATGCAGGCGGCTGGCGTGGAGGGCGAGCCCCAGATCGAGTTCTACGAGGACGCGTAGGGAGGTCATGTTCGGGCCGGCTGCGTCGTGAGCCCGCAGCGGCCGACACTGCAGGTGATCGGGCGCCGCCTGGATCCCGAGGATCACCGTCTGCGCGACTTCCTCACCCGGGCCGACCAGCCGTATGAGTTCTACGAACGCGACTCGCCGGAGGCGCTGGAGCTGTTGGCTCGCCACGGCATCGCCGAGCCACGACTGCCGCTCGTCGTCGACGGCGACCGCGTCTTCGACGCCGCGACCGCGGAAGCACTGGTCGAGGCCTGGGGCGGATTCGACCCGCCTTCGCGCGCCGATTACGACGTCGCCGTCGTCGGGGCCGGGCCCGCGGGTCTGGGCGCGGCGGTGTATGCGGCCTCGGACGGACTCTCGACTGTGGTCTTCGAGCGCGATATCCCCGGCGGCCAGGCTGGGCACACGTCGCTGATCGAGAACTTCTTCGGCCACCCCGAGGGAGTCGAGGGGGCGCATCTCCTGCGGCTGGCGGCCCGGCAGGCCGAACGGTTCGGGGCCGAGCTCGTGCTCATGCGCGGGGTCACCGGGGGTGACCGCGACGGGGACGGCCGGTGGCGGTTCACACTCGAAGGCGAGCTCAAGGTCGCTGCGGACGTCGCGATCGCGGCGCCCGGCATGGTCTGGCGCCGCCTCGAAGTCGAGGGCGTCGACGAGCTTCTCGGTCGCGGGGTCTACTACGGCGCGGGCCGCAGCGAGGCTGCCCGCTGCGCCGATGACGACGTGGTCGTCGTCGGGGCCGGCAACTCCGCCGGACAGGCGGTTCTGAACTTCGCCGACGCCGGCGCCCGCGTGACGATGTGCGTGCGCGGCGAGGCGCTCGGGCGCACGATGTCACGCTATCTCCTCACCCGCATCGAGCAGCACCCCCTGATCGACGTCCGGGTGCGCACCCAGGTGCGCGAGCTGCACGCCGACGACGAGCATCTGCGCGCGGTGACGATCGAGGAGGCGGCGGGGACGATCGAGCGCCGGCCCGCGGACGGGCTCTTCCTCTGCATCGGCGGTCAGCCGCGCACCGGGTGGGCAGAGGCAGCCGGGGTACGCACCGATCGGGCGGGCTACGTGCTCACGGGCCCCGATCTGCTTGAGCGCGGACAGCGGCCGCAGTCCTGGCCGCTGGACCGAGACCCGCTCGCCCTGGAAACCAGCGTGCCAGGCCTGTTCGCCGCGGGCGACGTTCGCCACGGCTCGACCAAGCGGGTCGCCGGAGCCGTCGGAGAAGGTGCCATGGCCGCGGCGCTCGCCCAACGTCGCCTCGATGAGCTCGCGGCCGCCGCATAAGCGGCTCGCCGGCGCCACCCGCGTTATGTTATCTCCGTCACACTCCTGTTGTGACCGGGGCCGGGCCGGTCTAAGCTCGTCATCAAACGGTGTCAAGGTCCCGCCGGCGACGACGAGCAGGCGGTCGCGACCGACCCGCATCCCTACAAGGCGCTCAGAGCTCAAGAGGCCGCATAGCCGGCTCAGCAGGCGAACGGGGGAGCGAAGTGGATACCCCGCTCCGCGTGGAAGGCAGAAGCGCTAACGCTGTTGGGGTAGTGCAGCGCCTAGCTCAAGGTGGAGTTGAGGGTTCGAGAATCGTCCCATAAGGTCCACTCCATCCGACAGCTCGATCCGCACGGTCGGCGCTCACGAGTTCCGCAGTCACTTCGGCTACTACATGGAGCGCGCCGCAGCCGGCGAGGAGATCCTGATCAAGCGCCGCGGCAGGCCGCACGCGCGTCTTGGCCCTCCGAGCGACGCGAGACAGGAAAGCCTGAGTGTCGCTGCCTGATCGCCCGATGCCCGCGCCCCTTAGTGTGAGGTGAATCCTCCCCACGACGAGATCGTCCACGCGAACGGGGTCGACCTCTGCGTCGAGACCTTCGGCGACCCCACGGACCCCGCGATCCTCCTCGTCATGGGATCGACTGCCTCCATGGACTGGTGGGAGGACGAGTTCTGCGCGCGCCTCGCCGCCGGCTCGCGATTGGTGATCCGTTACGACCATCGCGACACCGGCCGATCGGTCAGCTACGAGCCGGGTGCTCCGCCGTACACCATGCGTGATCTGGCAGCCGACGCCGTGGGCCTGCTCGATGCCCTGGACTTGGCCAGCGCCCATCTCGTCGGCATGTCGATGGGCGAGCGATCGCCCAGCTCGTGGCGCTCGACCATCCCGACCGAGTCACCTCGCTGACCCTGATCTCGACGAGCCCCGGTGAGCCCGGCCCCGATGATCCCGACCTCCCGGCGATGTCGGCGGAGACGGTCGCCCAGTTCGCGACGGGCGAGCCCGACTGGTCCGATCGGGCGGCGGTGATCGACCATCTGACACACCTTGCGCGCGTGTCCGCGGGCGGTTCCCGCCCCTTCGACGAAGCAGCGTTCCATGGGCTCGCGGGTCGCGCCTTCGATCGCACCAGCAACTTTGCGTCGAGCATGACGAACCACAACGTGATGGATGGAGGCGAACGCTGGAGGGAGCGACTTGCAAACCTCAGCACCCCGACGCTCGTGATTCACGGTACCGAGGATCCCGTGCTCCCATACGCCCACGGACTTGCGCTCGCCAGGGAGATCCCCGGTGCCGAGCTGCTCACCTTGGAGCAGACTGGTCATGAGCTGCCTCGGGAGGATTGGGACGTCGTCGTCCCCGCCATCCTGAGCCACACGGAATGATCCCCCCGCGCCTCAGCCTCGTGTCTATCGGCGCCCGCGACATCGCGTCGCTGAAGACCTTCTACCAGCGCCTCGGCTGGGAGACCAGATCCACCGCCGACGACTTCGCCGCCTTCCCGCTCGGCGGCGCGGTCCTCGCGCTCTACGCGCTCGACGCCCTCGCGGGGGAGGTCAACCTCCCGGCTCCAACCGGCGAGGGGTTCAAGGGCTTCACCTGCGCGATCAACGTCGAGCACGAGGAGATGGTCGACGCGGCGATCGAGGCGGCAACGGAGGCCGGCGCCCGCGTCCTCGCCGAGCCCGTCACGCGCGAGTGGGGCGGGCGCTCCGCCTACTTCGCCGATCCCGAGGGCAACGTGTGGGAGGTCGCGTGGCTCCCCAACGCCGAGTTCGACGCGCGCGGCGGACTGATCTGGCCCTTCTGATCTAGGCCGCGAACGGCGCCCGCCCGCCGGAGGCCCTGGCGGCCGCCTCGAGCAGCTCGTCGCGGAAATCCGGATGGGCCACCGCGGCAAGCGCCTCGCCGCGCCCGTGCACGGTCTTTCCCTGCAGCTCCGCGCAGCCGTGCTCGGTGACGATCACGTCCACCTGATGCCGCGGCGTCGTGATCACGGCGCCGGCCTCGAACCAGGGGAGGATGCGTGAGCGCTCCTGGCCGTCAACGGTCACCGTGGAGGGAAGGCAGAGCAGCGACCGGTCCTCGAGCGACAGGGCCGGGCCGGATATGAAGTCCTCGTGTCCGCCGATCCCCGAGTGCTGGGCACCCGCGATCGTGTCGGCCACGACCTGCCCCTGGATGTCGATCGCCAGCGCGCCGTTGATCGTCACGCTGCTGCGGTTGCGGGCGATCAGCTCCGGCGAGTTGACGACGTCGACTGGCAGAAACGCGACCTGGTCGTTGCCGTCGAGCCACTCGTACAGCTCCTCGGTGCCGGCCGCGAACGTCGCCACCGAGACCCCATCGAACTGCCCCTTGCGGTTGGTCACCTTTCCGGCCTCGTGCAGCCGCATCAGCCCGGTCGTGAACATCTCCGAGTGCACGCCGTAGTCGCCACCGTCGCTCCCCGCGAGGAGCCCCGCGAGGGTCGAGGGGACGGCGCCGATCCCGGTCTGGAGAGTGGCGCCGGCGGGGATATACGTGCGGGCGTTCTCGGCGATCGCGCGGTCGGTGTCCGCCGGCTCGGGGTCAGGCAGGGGAAGCGGCGCCGCTTCGCTCTCGACCAGCACGTCGATCCGGTCCAGGTGGACGGCGTGGCGATGCTCGGGGGGGAGCCCGAAGGTGCGGGGGAAGCGCTCCGAGACCTCGACGACGAGCAGGCGGTCGGGATCGGCGGAAGCCCGCGCCAGCTCCGGCACGGAGGCGCCCGCGTGCAGCGACAGGCTGCACCACCCCTGCTCATCCGGCGGCGCCGCGGCCGTGGCCATGACACGCGGACGCTGCTCCTCCAGCAGCGGCGCGAAGCGGCGGAAGTCCGCGGGCACGAAGCTGATGTTGGCGCCGGCGTCTCGCAGCGCGCGCTCGATCGGGCCGAAGAACCCGGACAGGTAGTGGACGTTCGGATGCTCGAATAGCTGGGTCGCGACGGCCAGCAGGGCGCTGTAGACCCGCAGCTCCGTCCAGTCGTCCCGCCTTCCGAGGGCTTCCAGCAGGCCGGGTGGCTGGCCGGTCGCCAGCGGGATGCCGAGGCTGTCCGCCCGCTCCAGGCGGGCGGCGGCCTCCTCGACGCTGATCGTCCGCTTCACGAACCGACCCTATCCCCTCGCCGGTCCGGCTCCGAGTCGGAGCAGGGGCCGCGGCCCTTCTCATCTCTATCTCACCGGACTCTCACCCGTCCCTCACCTCGCGTAACTAGACACCCGGGTTGACAAGGGCAAGAGGGCGGTTGTCAACCGCCAAGCAACGAAGGGAGATGCAATGCGCAAGCACAGACGGATCGGAATGGCGCTCGGCCTGCTGGGCGTCACGCTGGCACTAACAGCGAGCCCCGCCGTTGCGGGAGCCGCGCTCCCCCAGGGGAGCGAGCCCGTGCAGCTCAATCCTGCGGACTTCAGTACGCAGATCGACAACCCGTACTTCCCGTTGGTCCCGGGGGACCGGTACGTGTACGGCGAGACAGACGGGACGGCGAAGCAGCGCGTGGTGCTGAGCGTCTCCGATCAGACGAAGCAGATCGCGAACGGCGTCACCGCGCGCGTCGTCCACGACAGGGTCACCGAGCGCGGCAAGGTGATCGAGGACACCTTCGACTGGTACGCCCAGGACTCCGAGGGCAACGTGTGGTACCTCGGCGAGGACACCGTGGAGTGCAAGAAGGGCAAGATCAAGAACCACTCGGGGTCCTTCGAGGCCGGCGTCGATGGCGCGCAGCCTGGCGTCATCATGCCCGCCAACCCCGTGCCGGGCCTGGAGTACCGACAGGAGTACTACGCCGGCCAGGCCGAGGACAAGGCCCAGGTCCTGAGCGTCAACGAGCAGGTCGAGGTCCCGTTCGGGCACTTCACCGGTGCCCTGATGACCAAGGACCTCGTCCCGCTGGAGCCGAAGGTCTCGGAGTACAAGCTGTACGCCCGGGGCGTCGGTTTCGTGCTGGCGGTCAAGACGTCCGGTGGCAGCGGCATCGAGGAGCTGCTCCGGATCAAGCACGACCAGAAGATCGAGCTGCCGTCGCAGAGCAAGCGCTGCGTCGCGTAGCGAGATCGCAGTCAATCAGCAGTCCTGAAGCGCGGCGCCCGGCCATTCGGCCGGGCGCCGCCTCGTACCGCCCGTCGAAGCCGGTCGCTCATCCGCGTCTCATCAAGCGCCTCTAGACACCCAGCTCGACGAGACATGTGGCGATCGCGCAGACAGCTCATCTCCGCCGTGCTCGGCATCGTCCTGGCCGGAGCGCTCGTCGCCGGCGCCTGCGGGGACAGTGGTGACGAATCCACGCCGGTGCCCCAACCCACGGCGGCCCAGCTCGAGGCGGCCGGGCTCGAGAAGCTCCCGCTCGCGCCGGAGAGCGAGCGGGTCGACCTCACTGCGCCTCCCTTCTCGGACCCCACCAACGTCACGAACCCCCTCTTCCCGATCAGCGACCTGCACTCGGCGATCCTCAGCGGCAGGGTCGACGGCAAGCCGTTCCACACCGAGACCACGCTCCTGCCGGAGACGAGGATCATCGAGTGGACCGAGGGCCAGCAGGTCGAGACGCTCGTCTCCCAGTACATCGCTTACATCGACGGGCGGATCCAGGAAGCCGCGCTCGACTACTACGCCCAGGCGGACGACGGATCCGTGTGGTACTTCGGCGAGGACGTGTTCGACTACAGGGACGGGGAGATCTTCACCACCGAGGGCACGTGGCTCGCCGGCAAGGAAGGTCCCCCCCAGATGATCATGCCCGCCGATCCCCAGGTCGGCGACGTGCACCGGGCCGAGAACATCCCCGGCGTGGCCTTCGAGGAGGTCGAGATCAAGACGATCGACAAGACGGTGAACGGCCCCGCCGGCCCCGTCGAGGGCGCGATGGTCGCGCGAGAGCTCCACGACGACGGGGCCTTCAGCGACAAGGTGTTCGCCCCCGGCTACGGCGAGTTCCTCACCCGCGACGGACCTGATGTCGAAGCGATCGCTCTCGCGGTGCCCACCGACGCGCTCGATGGCGCCGTGCCGGCCGAGCTGGAGGCCATGTCGGCCGGCGCGGACAAGAGCTTCGAGGCAGTCGAGTCGGAGGACTGGAAGGCGGCGGCGGCCGGTGTCGAGGACGCGAACGCCGCGTTGAGGGACTATCGGGCCGGCCAGGTGCCCCCGAGGCTCGCGACCGAGGCGACCCGCGCCCTGGAGGCGCTCGCCCGGGCGGTCGATACCCGGGATCAGGCAGGGGCGGGGACCGCGGCGATCGACGTCGCGCAATCGACGCTCGACCTCGAGCTTCGCTACCGGCCCCCCGCCGAGATCGACCTCGAGCGCATGGATCTGTGGGCTCGCCAGATCCTTGTCGACGCATCGGCCGACGACCTGGGCGGGATCACCGGCGATGTCGCGACCCTGGAATGGATCCGGGACCGCTGCTCTCAGATCCTCGAACCCGCGGACCTCACCCGCATCGATGCCCACCTGATCGAGCTCCAGGGGAGCGTGGCGGACGAGGATCCCGCCGCGGCGCGCGAGGAGGCCACGAGCCTTCGGGACACTCTCGCCGGGCTCACTCCGGCGAGCTGAGGGCCGACGACCGCACGGCCCGCTACATCCTCTCGACCCAGCGCGCGCGCCACTCGGGCGGCTCGAACGGGTCGGCGAAGTAGTGCGTCTCCCGCGCCACCTTGCCGTCCCGAAACTCCATGATGCTGACCGTGTGCACGGGCGCCCCGTCGTAGGTGATCACGTACTCGGTGATCCACAGGTCCCCGCCGCCGAGGATCCGCCTCGTCGTGAAACCCAGCTTGGAGGGATGGCTCTCCCGCAACGCCTTGATGCTCTCCCTGCCGCGAATCCGCTCCCCGGACTGCGGCCACTCGATCACGCAGTCGTCGTCATAGATCTCGTGGACGGCCTCCTGGTCCCCCGCGTCGCACGCGTCCCAGTGGCGCTCCAGCGCGCTGCGGATCTCCGCGTCGCCCACCGGCCGGCCTAGGAGCGTCCGCGAGCCGCCGCCCGCGCCGCGTCGAGCGCGGGGCGCGAGCGCTTCGCCATCCGCCGCCTGACCCGCCACGCGGCGCCCGAGAAGGCGAGGTTCGCAACCTTGGCGAAACCGGCCTCGTCCTCGCGCAGCGCGAGCAGCAGGTGCGCGACCCGGTCTCCACCGGGCAGGCTCCCCGGCTCCGCGATCCGCACGCACCAGCAGTCCACCCGCCGCCCACCGTGCCGGACCATCACCGCCCCCTGCTCGCCGACCAGCCACACGCCGAGGCCCCCGCGCTCCAGCGCCAGCCCGGTGCGCCGGAGCAGGTCCCGCTCGTCGTGGCCGACCAGGTCTGCGACCAGCCCGAGCGCCGTCGGCTCGGCCTGCTCATCCGCGCTCCCGCGACCCGTCGCACGCCGTTCGCCCCCGATCGGGACGACCGAGTTCGCGCCGCGCCGCGCGTACAGCTCGGGGATCACCCAGCCATGGGCGAAGCTCGCCAGCGCGACCGGGAAGGTGAGCGGCTCCAGCCACAGCAGGAAGCCGCCGGCGGCGAAGAACGGCACCGCGATTCCAGCGGTCCACGCGGTCCACCGCCGCCCGTCGCGGCGCAGGGTACGCTCGGTGGTCTCCTCCCGCCACCACAGCTCGGCGGCCTCGCCGAGCCCCTCCCGCCGCTCGCCCGGCGGCTGGGGTGCCGTCGTAAGGCTCGGGTAGGCCGTCGCCTAACCCCCCGCGATCGGGCGGCGCAGCACGACCAGCTCGGCGTCCAGCGGCAGCTCGCGGACCACTTCGGCGCCGCCGTCGGTGTCGGTCACGCTCGCCAGCATCCCGGCATCCAGCTCGCGGCGGAACGCCTCGGCCGCGGCCTCGTGGGACGCGGAGTCCTCGCGAGTCCACTCCGCCAGCGTCGTGTGGCCGGTGCGGTCGAGTCTGACAAGGCGTGCCATCCACTCTCCTCTCGCTCGGGGTTCGCCCTGACTATAGAACCCGGAACCCGCGGGCCTAAACTCAGGCCCTGTGAAGCCCTACGAGCCGCGCAAGATCGAGCGCAGGTGGCAGCGCGTCTGGGACGAGGAGGAGACGTGGCGCGTCCCGAACCCCGGCCAGCCCGGCTTCGACGGCTCGAAGCCTAAGAGCTACGTGCTGGAGATGCTGCCCTACCCCTCGGGTGAGCCCCACGTCGGCCACCTCAAGTGCTACGCGGTCGGCGACGCGATCGCGCACTTCCGGCGCCGCCGCGGGTTCCAGGTGATCCACCCGATGGGCTACGACGCCTTCGGGCTCCCGGCCGAGAACCACGCGATCAGGACCGGCGAGCATCCCCGTGCCTCGACCGAGCAGTCGATCGCCACCTTCCGCGAGCAGTTCCGCTCCTGGGGGATCTCGATCGACTGGTCGCGCGAGCTGGGGACCCACGAGCCCGACTACTACCGCTGGACCCAGTGGATCTTC
>Ga0184637_10000182_pt1 | contig 44983 bp, 79 predicted proteins | sample PLM3_127_b2_FD_133143 | JGI IMG/M metagenome (GOLD analysis project Ga0184637, IMG submission 133143) | Groundwater sediment microbial communities from an aquifer in East River, Colorado, USA - PLM3_127_b2 | ecosystem: Environmental > Terrestrial > Soil > Riparian zone | place: USA: East River...
CCGGTCATTGTATGTATAGTGTGGCATGATATATGTATTAGCATAGCGCGCGCCATGTCTACTATGTCATACTATATACCTTAAAGTCATACTAAGTCTGTGTCGTCTATTTTCTTTTCTTTACTACTATGCACTACCGTATACCATGCAGTCATATAGAGTCTCATACCTGCACATAAATGCACGAATATCAATCATACAAGCCAAATGATTTTTCATTCATCTTCAAATACAATTGCATATCTAACTACTAATCCATATAAATCATTTGGTTTGTTTTCTATTAAAACAGGTATTATATGTGTCACTCTTTTATAAGCAGACTTAAGAAGATTAATTTCATCTTCTATCTTAAGTGGTTCTATATTCCAGTGAATTGGCATATTCATTACTCCTTTTAATTACATGTAACCAGGTCAAAATTCTGGGAGAAAAAAAAATTCTGAGAAGAAAATAATATGTAATAATAATTATTTATTTTTATTAATAGTCCAATATTCATATTTACATTTTGGTTTACAGAATACTTTATCCTTTCGATGTGCTATAAATGGTTTCTTACAGTTGGGACATACACGATCATACTTCTTTATCATACATTATTCCCATGCTCCGATTGATTTTAATTTTCCATCTTTATCAAATGTGAAATCAGTATAGAAAAAAGTATAACCTGAATTAGGCCGATAATTATCAATCATATTATGGCTAGATTCAACTCTTATTTTTACTTCACTTTTTTCACATTGATTTCCTGATTTATCATCATGAAGAATTAAATAAGTAATTTTAGAATGATCTAGCATTTCTTTAAATAATTTTAGGTCCATACATTATTTTCCTATAGATTGTTCAAACGGTTGCGCGCCTGAGGCAAGGATAACACATCACTTCGCCAATGTCAACCGTTTGTTGACCTATTATAACCGTTTGCTAGGCCATTGACAGGCAACGTGAGAGCGCGTATGATGGGCGCAAGAAATGGGTTTTAAGGGGAAAGGTGTATGAAAAAATTACTATTAATTCTTATTCTGGTATTCATGCCTCATGTAGTGATGGCACAAGCAACTACAACTAGTAAATTAGAATTTGATCAATCTGCTCCAACATTATCCGAAGCAAATGGATATACATATAAATATTATCCTGATGGTTCATTAACTGGAATTAATTTAGTTGTAGTTTGTACTGGTGTAACTTCACCATTTATTTGTAATACGGCATTTCCTACTTTTACTCCTGGTCCTCATAACATTACATTAACAGCAGGTAATATAGCAGGGGAATCATTAAAATCATCCCCTTTCGCTTTCGTTTTCGTCGTGGTCCCCGTCGCTCCAAATAGAGTTAGAATAATTTGATTAAATGATAATTTTAAAAGGAATTAGATTTGGAATACAATATTTATTCATCACAATTATTTTATTAATATTTATTTTCTTTGGGTTCTTACTCTGGTTCTTAGGTGAAAAACAATAATTTAAGGTAAACTATAATGAGTATGGGTTTAGTAAATGATGAAGATTTTGAATGTGAATTAAATAAAGGTTCACAATCAAATTCTAATTGGAATCGTGCTATTGCTGAAATTAGAGAAAGTCCAACTAAAGGTCGCGCGCCCGGTGATGTTGAAGTACCTGAAAGTTTAAGAAAAATCATTGGAGAAACTTCTGAACTAGATGGTAGAAAAGAAGCAGTTGCATTAGCTAAGATGTTTGATATTTCTGAGAGTTCAGTATCTGCATATGCACATGGTTCTACTAGTACTGCTTCATATAATAAACCGGATATTGGAATAGACTCAATTCAGAGTCATATAAATAAATCAAAAGAACGAATTTCAAATAAAGCTCGTTCAAGATTATTCCAATCATTAAAACATATTACAGATGAGAAATTAAAAGAAGCAAGTGTAAGAGATGTATCTCAAGTCGCGCGTCATATGTCGGCTATTATTAAGGAACAAGAACCATCAGTAAATACTTCAAATGAAAATAATGGAATTCAATTCATCTTCTATAGTCCACATATTAAAAATGAAGATGTATTTGATACAATCACTGTTCCTGAATAAATGAGATAGGAGAATTAAAATGGGATTTGGATCAATATTTGGTTCTCTCGGCCGCGCGATTAAAAGACCATTTAAAGATATTCATAAAGCTGTAAAAGGTTCAGGTCGCTTTATGAATAGAGGAATAAAGAAAACTTTTGGTGGTGGTGGAGGAGCTAGTAAAACTAGTGAAAGTGGAACTGGTACAGGTGGATTTAGTGGTATCAGAGATAGAATGAAAGCTGGAAAAGTAGGACCATTAGTTAATAATGCTCCTGGTAAGGTAAGTGGTTCACAAGGTAAAAAAGCAGGTGAATGGATTGGAAGTAAATATATAGGTAGTGGACCTAAACCTGAAGATATGGCACAAAAGAAAAAGAAGAAACCAATAATGGGTTCGAATGTAAATAATAAAGTAAATCCTGCTATGGGTAAAGAAGGACAGAGAAGTAATTATTAATAAGGATTAATAAATAATGAGTACAGCCGCAGTTAAAGGTCAAAATATAACAATTCAAGATGCTCAAACTGTTGGTAATGGAACTGCATTAGCAATTCCTCCTGGTGTTAAGAAACATACATTTTATATTCGTGGTAATGGTGCGATTGGGGCGGGCGCAATTACATTAGAAACTGCATCTGACCCTGATTATACTGGTACATGGGCTCTATTAGTAAATGATTTAGCTACACCAACTGCTAATCCTGTTACTGTAGTTGGTAATGCCGAAGTAATATATCGAATTGATGGTACATTCACTGCTCTTCGAGCAAGAATAAGTACTACTATCACTACTACAACTGTTACTGTAATATATCGTGGTAGTAGATAGTTAATGATGATTCTAATAATAGAAGTATTACAATTTCTTGCAATAGTTGTAATTGGTTATTTAATTCTTAGAAAATTGTATACTTTAACTAAACACTTAGAAGTCAGTCACCAACAAATAATAAGTGATTTGAGAAAGTTAACAAGTAAATTGGAGTAAAACAATGAGAAAATTGTTTTTGATAATTCTAATTTTAGTTTTGACAGTTACTATTATAAGGGGAGATGCAACTTGGGTAGCAGGAAATGAATTTACTAATCCAACAGTAAATACAATTCTAGTTGATACTGGTGGTATATATGAATTTGATCATTCATTTCAAATTGTTTGTGCAGCGGATGTAAATGCTAACATTGCAATAGAACATCGTAATGTGGCTAATGATACTACTTTAAAATCTCAATTAGTAAGATTCGGTGGACCTGGAACAGTTGGTGTTGCATTTAATGTATTCTTTTATAATACAAATGAAAGAGTTAGAGTAAGATTACATTCAGCAATTTCATTAGGCACAATTCAATGTTCAATATTTCATAGTTAAAATTATGTATACAGTAAGAAGTATAACAGTAGCAACAGCAGCGACCGCAGACCATACCATAGCAGATTTATGGAATCCACATGCTACCCAAAGAATAAAAGTAGTTTCTGTTGCAATATTTAAACGTGGTGGTGCTGGTACTGCTGGAGATAATCTTAGATTAAAACGCGCGACCGTAAGAGGAACTGCTGGCTCAACTGTTACTCCTGATATTGATAATCATGGTGAACGTGCAGTTGCGCCAGTATCAGGAGTATTATTAGATTTATCTGCATTCAGTGTTCAACCTACATTAGATGCAAGTGATTTAGGATTTGGTTGGGTTGCGCCTGCTGTTCAAGGTGCAGGTATAGTTATGCCGATACCAGGAGGAATAGTAATTCCACCAGGAACTGGATTAGCTATAGTACAAGTTCAGGCAACAATATGGCCTACTTCAGAAATTACTTATTCATGGCTTGAAGATTATTAATGATCTTATATGAAGGAATTCATAAATTTCGTAGAGATAAGGAATTACTTAGACCAATTGTTATTGATTATGCTAGTGTATCAGCATTATCTCCATCAGAACTTAAAGTATTTGTAGGAGATAAACTAGTTGAGCATGTATATGTTGGCATTTATTCTCCTCATACATGGTGGGGTAATAATTCCTTATTTGGCCGAAATGAACCTTTACCTGGAGAAGAATTTACAGTTATTGTAGGAAAAAGTGCAATATTTAGAATAGAAGGTGAGTGGTTTGAAAAGGTGGGTTAATACAAAAGTTGTAATTGATATAGAATCTAATAAAGTATTAGATAAACAAGGTTATTATTATTCAGGTAAATGGTCATTAGCAACTAACGTAACATGGACTTTTACTGCATCAAGTGAAGGAATGATTCTTGGTGGACATAGTATTACAACAGGAACTCCAACTAAAGATGGAATTGATATTAATAGCGCGGGATATGGTGCGCGCTTACAATTAGATGGTTTAAGTGCAGCTACTCCGCGACCTAGATTTATGTCACAAGGTGGAGTAATAGGAACTAAAGTATTAGAAGATGGAACAGTAATTGGAGCATACTTTGCGCCAGTTGATTGGACTGATGCTCAAGAAGGATTTGATAATACTGCACCACAACCTCCTCCAGTTATTACTGGATGGGGATTATTATTAGGACAGAAAAGAAATAGACTTATAAATTAATCATGTATCACGGTGATATTCGTTTAGGAGATATACTTGATTTTAAGTTTACTACTGTTAATACATCAGGAGTTCCTACAAGTTTATTAGGAACTCCAGTTATATCAGCTTACGAAAATAATGATGTAACTGAGATAACTGCTGGTGTAGTATTAACTGTAGACTTTGATGCTAGAACTGGATTAAATCATGTACGTGTTACAGCATCTGGAGCTAATGGATTTCAAACTGCTGCTAACTATGATTTAGTAATTACTACAGGAACAGTAGATGGTGGTTCAGTAGTAGGATATGTAGTAGGTTCATTTAGTATTGAAAATCGTTCTGCTATAATGTCTACTACTGTTGCTAATAAGACACTTGATATAACAGCAACAGGAGAAGCTGGATTAGATTGGGCAAATATTGGTGCTCCTACTACTGTACAAGGATTATCAGGAACAACAATCAAAACAGCTACTGATGTAGAAACTGATACTCAAGATATTCAAGCTAGATTACCAGCTGTACTTACGGGAGATGGAAATATTAAATCGGATACTCTAAGAATAAGTGGAACTCTTCAAACAGCAGGTGATATAATTGGAGATACAAATGATATTCAATCACGTTTACCAGCAGCATTGGATACTGGTAGAATAAGGGCAGTAGCTGAAGTAGTAGGAGATAAAACAGGATATGCAATTGGAGTAGGTGGTATTACATCAACTTCTTTCGCCGCGGCAGCATTAGACGCGGCAGCAATAGCAGTTGATGCAATTGGCGCATTAGAATTCGCGCAAGGTGCTGCTGATAAAGTATGGTTAACTACTGCAAGAACATTGACAAGTGGAGTAGTAAAGAAAAATGCAATATTTAATAATCTTGAATTTTTAATGGTTGATTCTACTGACCATGTTACTCCTAAAACTGGATTAACTGTAACTGGAACGCGCTCAATTGATGGTGGCGCATTCGCGGCTGTAACTGGAGCAATTGCTGAAGTAGGGAATGGAATTTATCAATTTGATGCAGCCGCGGCTGATACTAATGGCGATACTGTTACATTTAGATTTATTGCTGCTACTGCTGATGATACATTTGTGACTATTATTACGAGTACATGATGAGAAAGTTTCTTATCAGTATATTTCAATATATTCTTCTTTGGTTATATAAACCACTACTCTCTAACAGAGCTAAAAAATTAGCAGAACTATTTGATGAATTGCAGGTTTCGGGGGAATATAAAAGACATCAAGTATATGCTCAACTTATAAAAGAATTTCCTTTTATTAATAGAAGAGATATTAGTAAGTATTTAGAAAGTGCAGTTAGAACTCTATCAATTAATAATAAACCAAGAGAAATTATTTACAAGAGAGAATATAGAGTTGAGAATTGATAATACAGTGGAACAAACAAACCGCGACGGACAAAAGACACTTTGCATGGTTAGCATTTGGCCAACCTGCATTAAATCAATATATTTCAAAAACATCTGGTGCTCCGGTAGGAGTATTACCGTGGAATGCATTATCAGGAGAAAGTGGAATAACAGGTGGCGGTGATATTGATGGTACTTTAATGTTATCAAAACTTTTAGCTCATATTATAGGTTCAACAGAATTAAAGTTTGGTTCAGCATCTGCTACAGCTGCAAATGCAGTAGTTACAATTACAGGAATAGCAGATAGAGGAATTTTAGTAAATAAAATTACATGGTCATATTCATCCACTCCAACTGGAGGGAGATTAACAATTTCAGATGGAACTAGAACATTAGATGTAGATATTACTGCTGGTGGACCTGGCGCGCTTAATTTAAATTGGCCTGGTATAGTTGGAGCTACAGTTATAATTACATTATTTAGTGGGGGTGGTGGAATTACTGGGAAGTTAAATGTTCAGTATACTGTTGAGACTTAATTAGATGACAGATGAAGTAAAATTTAATAGTGGACCTTGGTTGGTACAGGCAATTTATAAAGTTGGTGTTCCATCAGCTATTGCTATTTTTTTAATTTGGGTATTAGTTACGAGAATTGATGGAGAAATTACAGAAATTAAAGAAAATTTAAGATTACATGCAGTTGATTCTTCTTATATTATAAAGAATACAAGTAATATGCAACAAGTTCTTCAAAGAATATGTGTTAATACCTCAAAAACTACTGAAGAGAGAAATGCTTGTTTTCCTTAATTGAATAAATAACATGGCATTTAACCAAGGTTATTGGCGCGCGAAAAAGAAACAAGAGCCATTTCTTGCATTACCTTGGACTATTAAAGAAGGATTTTATGGTGGTGGTGCGGGAAGTGGGAAATCAGACGTATTACTTGTATATGGAATAGTTCATAAATTACATGAGAATCCACATTTTAAACAAGTATTTATGAGACGTACTTTTCCTGAATTAAGGAATGAAATTGTACCACGCTCGCGCGAAATATATTCAAAGTTTGGGGCTACACTTAATCGTTCTGAAATGTGTTGGACTTTTCCTCGTCTAGATCAATATGGTGGACAGGGAATGTCAAATGCTGGTGCAATGATATTTCTTGGACATTGTGAAGATGAAAATGATGTTCACAAATATGACTCAATGGAAATCAATTTATTTACTCCAGATGAACTTACTTCAATCACAGAATATATTTACTTATATATTGGATTCACCAGAGTACGAACTTCAGATCCAACTTTACCAGCAATTATTAGAGCTGCAGGAATGCCAGGAGGAATTGGACATTCTTGGGTTAAACGTAGATTTGTCGACCCTTATAAGGATGGAGGAAAGTTAATAATTGGTAAAGGTGGAAATAAACGAATTTACATATTCGCAACATTAGCAGATAATGATGCAATTGACCCAGGTTATGCACAATCATTAGAGGCTCTGCCTGAAGCTGAAAAAAGAGCAAAGAAATATGGTGATTGGGATGCATATAAAGGACAAGTATTTGAAGAATTTCGTGAATTACAATATCCAGATGAACCAGAAAATGCAATTCATGTAATCTCACCATTTGAAATTCCTGATTGGTGGCCAAAGATAGTTATTATTGATTGGGGATATGCGGCTATGAATTATATTTCATATTCTGCTGTATCTCCTAATAAGCGAATTTATACATATCGTGAACAAGGTTGGATTAAAACTAAAATAGAAGAATGGGCTCCATTAGCTAAAGAGTATATTGATAAGGAACAACCAAGAGTAATTAAAATATGTAGGTCTGCTGGACAAGATAGAGGACAAGAACATACTATTCAACAACAAGTATCAGATGCATTAGGTCATCCTGTTGATTTAACTACTGGTAATGTTGGTAGTAGGGTAGCAGGCAAATCATTAATTCATGAATATTTACGTTGGAAACCAAAGCCAGTTATTAAATCTAATGGTAATCTAGTATATAATGAAGAATATTCAATGTGGCTTATGAGAAATCGCGGGCTTGATGAATATAAATCTTATCTTCGATCTTTTAATCCAGCTGAAATTGAAGAAAATATTCCTAAATGGCAAATATTCAATACTTGTCCAATGATGATTGAATCTTTGAAGAGCTGTTCATATGATAAACCAAGAAAAAATAAAGTAGCAGAAGATGTAGCAGAATTTGAAGGTGATGATCCATATGATAATTCACGTTATTTAGTGGATGCTGCTGAAAGATATTTTCAAGATGCTGCCGATGAGTTTAAAGTAATTCAAAGACAACAGAATTTAGTAGAAAAATTAAATAATACTCAAGATTTCACAGCTTTCTATCGTAATATGAGAAGTAGTGAATCAAGTTCAGATGGACCAAAGATGATTAATCGTTATTCACATCGACATTAATATGACTCCACTAGAAACATTAAAATCAATTCGACCTTATTATCCTACTCCTATGTCTAATGACCAATTAGGAGAAATGTTAAATAAAGTTGCATGGATTCATAGATTTGAAGGATATGGTTTACTGTCAAAACCACAAGGAAGTAATTGTAGACAACCAACAACAGGTAAGCTAATCGCGCGTGATATTCTAACTACTGTTACTCCTGCAATTCATTACGATTGTTTAGTTGATGCTGAGGGACAAGCTAAACCAATTTGGCAAGATAAAGGTTCATACATTGCTACGCGATTTGTTTCACCAGTTAATTCTGAAGTAGTAATTCCTCCAATTCCTCCAAATCCTCCTATGACACAGCCATATCCAGATGAAAATACTTGGTGGAAAGATTTTGAAAATGAAGTAGGTCAATTTTATGCTGCAAAAGGAAAAATATATCCTGATCCTAATGATCGAGCATCATTAAGATGGCATGGTAGAACTGCATATGATATTGGTATAGGAATGGAAAAAGAATTATCTAAAAAGAAGCATTTAGCTGAATTGAAAGTAGAATTAGGATTATGACTAATTGGTTTCACAAATTATTTAATCCACATTGCCCATCATGTATTGAGCAGAAACATGAAGATTCTATTTGTCAATCATGTGAAACTTTAAAAATGATGTTAGAACAAAGTAATTATGAGAAGAAACAACTATTAGATAAATTACTTAATCCTGTTTTACCAGTTAATCCAACACTAGTTGAATATGAACCAATTCAACCAAAAAATATTCCTTGGACTGTTCGCAGACAAATGTTAGAAGCAGAAGATAGAAAAAAAGCTGAACTTTTGAGAAATGCACCTAAACCATCTGTTGAAAAATCAGCTTCATTAGAAGTTTTGGAAAAAGAATTAGGTATTTCTGAAAATATAAAATAGGAGAAAAAATTATGGCTAATACAGGACCATCGGAAGGATTATTATCTAGAATTTTTAGTAGTTTTGGAAAAGTTCCAAAAGGAGATATACAATTACCTGCTGAGACTAGAGAAGGTAAAAGACGAGAACGAGAACTTGGATTGCATAAAAAGAAAAAGAAGAGTATTTTACAAGAATTTAGTAGTAAGTATAATCCATTTCAACGAATTTCAGATGCAATGACTCCTAAAGATAAAGATGAATAATGCCTCTGTCCAAGTACTTCAAAGGTTCAGGCGAAAAAGTAATGTCTTCCATGAAGAAACAGTATGGAGATAAAAAAGGTAAATCTGTTTTCTATGCAACTTCAAATAAATATAAATCACTAGGTCCATCAGATAAAGTTAAAAAATCTAGGGAGAGATAAAATGGCAGCAACAGCAAATGTTACCGTTACTACTGATATTGGACCGGCAATTCAATTAACTACAAAAGTATTTAATGGTGTTACATTAATTAATGTAGATTTAGCTAGAGAAGTACTTTCTTTAACATTAAGTGATGGAAAAATAATTGATTTAGATCTTGATTCAATTGCAACTGTTTCGTGGACTATTGCATCTAATGTTCATACTGTTTCATTTACTTAATTTAATTTAATAATGTTTATTCTTAATTTTCTTAAATGGTTATGGAAAGAACAGGACATATTATGTCCTAATTGTGGATATTATTGTACTAATAAAACTATATTTTGTTTGCCTCCTTCAATGGAGGATAAATAATGTCACATAAGAAAAAGGAAATTCCAGAAGACATTCAAAAGTTATTAAAGGAAGTGTGTGACCATTTTGATAAGGAAGATAGGGCCACAAGAGAAAGACAGATACGAACATGGAGACGATTAAAATTGATGTGGGACGGCTTTCAAAGAATATGGTTTTCGGAAGTAGCCCACGATTGGCGTGTATGGGATGATCAAATTAATGCTGATAGCTCTAATCAGTCTTATTATGATAAACCTATTAATATATTCCGTGCGTATCTTGAGTCTATCATCGCTGCTCTCTCAATTACTATACCTCCTATTAAATGTTATCCTGATGATGCTGATAATCCATTGGATTTGGCAACAGCTAAAGCCGGTGACAAGATAGGTGAATTAATTTATCGTCATAATGATGTTGTATTACTTTGGCTTCATGCACTTTTCGTCTTTTGTACTGAAGGAATGATTGCTTGTTATGCATATCCTAGAGAAGATGAAAAGTATGGAACATATGAGGAAGATGAATATGAGGAAACTACTGAAGAACAACGTATTTGTCCTGTTTGTAATGAGCAACTAGCAGATGAATTATTTAGTAATAGAGAATTAGATGAATTTAATCCTGGTGACGATGATGTTGAAATAAAAAATGTAATAAATGATTTAGGACCAATTTGTCCTGAATGTGGCGCGCAACTTGACCCAGAACTACAAAAATCTCCTTTAATTGTAACTAGATTAATTGGTAAGACTACTAAACCAAAATCACGTATATGTACAGAAATATATGGTGGACTTTATGTTAAGATTCCTAATTATGCAATGAAACAGGAAGATACTCCTTATTTAATATTTTCATATGAGACTCATTACGCCAATGCAATTGAACGATATGGACATCTTAGGTCAAAGCTAGAGACTAAAATCGGACCAGGTTCAGGTGGATTATATGATCCATATGAACGATGGGCTAGATTAAATCCACAATATAATGGTGAGTATCCAATGGATACTGTCACTGTTAGAAATAATTGGCTCCGGTCATCAGCATTCAATATATTAAATGAAGATGATTCTGAAAAATTAAAGAAATTATATCCTGATGGAGCTAAGGTAGTTCTAGTAAATGATTATTTTGCTGATGCTGAAAATGAATCACTAGATGATTGTTGGACTCTTTCACACAATCCAATGTCCGATTATATTCACCATGATCCATTGGGTATGTTACTTACTAGTCCACAAGATATTACAAATGATATTATTTCATTAGTACTTCAAACAATGGAACATGGCATTCCTCAAACTTTCGCAGACCCGGCTGTATTAAATTTTAAACAATATGAACAAACTGAAGTATTACCAGGTGGAATATTTCCAGCGAAAGCTGCATCAGGTAAAGGATTAAGTGAAGGATTTCATGAAGTAAAAACAGCGACGTTATCAGGTGAAGTTCTTCCATTTTTTCAACAAATTCAAGAATTGGCTCAAATAGTATCAGGTGCTTTACCAAGTTTATTTGGTGGCGCGATAGAAGGTAGTAGAACAGCATCACAATATTCAATGTCTAGAGCCCAGGCGCTCCAGCGACTCCAGAATACATGGAAAATGCTTACTATATGGTGGAAAACTATATATAGTAAAGCAATTCCAATGTATATTAAAGAAATGAAAGATGATGAGAAGAATGTCGAGATGGACGAACAAGGTAATTTCATAAATGTATTCATTCGCCGGGCTGAATTAGAAGGAAAAATTGGTAGAATGGAATTAGAAGCTAATGAAAATTTACCAATTACTTGGGCTCAACAAAAAGATATTATAATGCAACTTCTTGAAAATCAAAATCCGAAGATTCAAGAAGCTATGGCATCTCCTGAAAATTCTCATTTTATTGCAGAAGCAATTGGACTTACAGATTTTGTTATACCAGGTGAAGATGATAGACAAAAACAATACGAAGAAATTCGTATGTTAATTAATTCTGAACCTATTGTTGAACCAATGATAGATGAAATGACAGGAATGCCTGTAATTGATCCTATGACTGGTGAAATGCAAGAAAATGAATTACCATCAGTTGAAGTTGATCCATTAGTAGATAATCACGATATTGAAGCTGATATATGTCGTAGATATTTAGTTAGTTCAGTGGGTCGTTTATTAAAAGTAGAAAATCCACAAGGTTATAAAAATGTTCTTTTACACATGAAAGGACATATGGATATTATAGCTCAGAATATGATGGCTGAACAACAAGCTGGTCAAGTTCCAAATGAAAAAACTGATGGTAGTAATATGCCATTAGCTGATGGTCAGGAAGTAGCAACTGTATAGGTGAAAAATGGCTATTGATGATACTACAGTAATTGAAGATAAGCAATTATCAAAAGATGATGCAATTGAATTCATGGGTGAAGATGATAATAAAGAAGAAACATTAGATTTAGATGAAGATAAAAAGAAAGATAAAGATAAAGACAAAGATGAAAAAGAAGATGATAAGGAAGATGATAAAGAAAAGACAATTGAAGATGAAATAGAAGAAGAATTAGAAGATGAAGAAAAAGACCTTGATGAAGATGAACTTGAATTAGTAGTTCCAGCTCGTAAAAAAGAAATACTAGCAAAGTATCCTACATTATTTAAAGATTTTCCATATCTTGAAAAGGCATATTATAGAGAACAGAAATATGCTGAACTCCTTCCTACAATTTCTGATGCTGAGAATGCCGTGGAAAAAGCAACGGCATTGGATAATTATGAAGCGAGTCTTTTACAAGGTTCGACTGAAGATATTCTCCGTGCTATTAAATCTGATGACCAAGAAGCATTTAATAGAATTGTAGATAATTATCTTCCTTCATTAGAGAAGGTAGATGAAAATGCATATTATCATGTTATTGGTAATATTATTAAACATACTATTGCTAGTATGGTTGGTGAAAAAGATGAAGATTTAACTGAAGCTGCTAGAATATTAAATAAATATATATTTGGTAAAAATGAATATGATAGACCAACTAGACTCTCAAAAAATGAGTCTAAGGAAAATAAACAAGAAGAAGAAATTAATGAAAGAGAACAAGAATTTACACATAGACAATTAGTATCAGTTCAAGAGAATTTAGATACTAGAATAACTAATATTCTTAAATCTACAATTGATAAAAATATTGATCCTAAAGATACAATGAGTGATTATGTTAAGAGACATGCAATTAGAGAAGCCGAAGAACATTTAGATGAATTAATCGGACAAGATACTAGATTCAAAGGACTATTAGATAAATTATGGACGCGCGCGATCGATTCTAATTTCAGTGAACAATCTATCGACCGAATTCGTTCTGCTTATCTATCTAAAGCAAAGACACTATTACCATCAGTAATTAAAAAGTCCAGAAATGATGCCTTAAAAGGACTAGGCAAAAAGATTACTGATGATACTGACGATGAAGTTAAGGATAAGAAAGGTCCATTACCAGTAGGAAAAACCAGAAGTTCCTCATCCTCATCTGGTGGGAATCGTACTGATAAGGACAAGGCGCGCGAAATTCCAAAAGGCATGAGAAGTATTGATTATCTTATGCAAGACTAAGATGAGGAGTTAACATGGCATTAGTTGAATCACAAGTAACAGCTTTAGAGCTGGAAAGAGTGATTCCGAAGATTCGGGTACTCTTTGAACGGGACGACAAGTTTTTCTCTAACATTAAAAAGAGAGATGTAGAGAAAATCAGTAATAGACAGATGCGTATTCCATTAGAATTACGTCCTGGTGGTTCATTTCAGTATTTTAATGCTGATGGTGGAGATTTAGGACGTGGTGGTGGGCCGACATTTGATAAGGCTGTACTGACTAGTGTATTCGTATCAGAGAATATTGAATATACTAAGTTAAGTCAGTGGGCAACAGATGATGAACGGAAAGCTATTACTAATTCTGTTCGGCGTTTAACTGCTACGGCATTAGATGAATTACGTCGTCAGTTAGATGCTCAAATGATGCAAGCCGGAAATGGAGTTATCGGTACGATAACCACAGTTGCAGTAGCAGCAGGTGTAGATACTTACACTATGACTACTGATGGATTCGGTGCGAATCTAATCAGATTTGGTCAAACAGTTCAGGTATTTGATACTACGCTTGCTACAAATCGTGGTTCTGGTACAGTTACTTTCTACGATAAAGAAAATAAAACTATATCAGTAACTCCTGCTATTGCTGGCGCGGTCGCTACGGACCTGATTGTAACAGCAGGTATTTCTAGTCCATTGTCTCTACCTGCATTGTATGGTGTGCCATATCATCATTCTAATGCATCTACTGGAACTTGGCTTGGATTTAGTAGAGCGACTACACCTGAAATTCGCGCGAATCGAGTAAATGCTGGTAACGCTGCATTATCACTTCCACTTCCTAGACTTGCCATTAATAAAATTGGCAATCGAATTGGAATTGACAATAGTTTTTCACCAAAAGCATGGATGCATCCTGCTCAGAAACAGGCTTATGAAAGTATTGGACAATTAGTTTCAATCATTCATAAACAAGCAAAAGAAGAAGCATTGGATTTGTACTTCGATTCAATGCAAATGGCAGGCGCGCCAGTTGTACCATCTTATCAATGGGATAAGAAAAGGATTGATTTCGTTACAGATGATGTATGGGGCCGTGGTGAAATTCTACCATTAGGTTTCTATACAACTGATAGTAGAAAGATATTTGAGATTAGAGGAGCATCAGGTGGTGTGGCTGCTGCAGATATCTTCTACATGGTTGTGGGAATGCAAACTTTCGTTAACAACCCAGCAGGATGTAGTTACATAGATGCTTTGGCTGTGCCTACTGGGTACTGATAAAAAAAGGAGGTAAACAAAATGAGTGATCTTGATTTTCAAAATATTAGTTCAGTTCAAAATGAACTACAACCAGGAGCAAAGAGTATTACATCAGCTACAACAATTGCTCCTACTACACTTTTGACAAAGACGACTGGTGCAACAGCTATTGCTACAATTACACCTCCTGTAACTGGAGATCATGTATTGTGGTTAGTTACAGATACACCAGTTGTAATTGGAATTGGTGGAAATGTATTGGTAGGTTATACAACAGTAACTAACAGACCTATCGCGTTGATTTATGATTCTAAACAAGGAAAGTATTACATCGCTGCTGTAGTTTAATCTATCGTAAGATAGCTAATAATTCACCCTTGCGCGTTTAGTGAATTATAATAGTAACAGGAACGCGTACTTAATAAAATGGAAACACTTGAAATTATAAATAAACGATTACATGAGAATTATGGTGAAACAGAAAATATGCCTAATTTTCGTATTGTATGGTCAGAAGATCAATTTGAAATGAGATCAACTAATTATACAGATGAAGGATTTCAATTACTTTATCCTGAAATCAGAAAATTACCAAAATATAAACAATGGATTAAAAGTAAGTATTTATTAGAAAGATTGACAGCAGTTCCATTTATGAATGAAAAAGAATTAGCAGATGCTAAAATTAGCTATGAACCTTTATGGGTATTTGAAGATATAAAAGGATTTCCAGCTAAACCAACATGGGCTGGCGCGAAATTTGTAATAGAAACTGTGCATGAACAAGTTAGAACTAAAGGTGCATACACTAAATACAAAGATCCTGACGATGGATTAACTGAATCCCAAGCAATTGAGAAAAAGAATGTAGAGTTACAATCAATCCAAGATGAATTATTTGGTAACGAGACAATTATCGGTGATGCATTAGCCCATAAACAAGGTGTTGGTTTTACTAAGGAAATTAAGTAGAGGAATAAAATAATGGCTGTTATGACTCTCGGAGATATGAATCGACGTTTAATACGTGCCCCGATTAATCCATTAGATAAATCAACTGTTGTATCAATTCTTCCAAAACAAATTGATGAAGTAAAACATACAATTCAACCGGGCCGGTTTATAATTCCTCCAGGTTCGTATGATAAACCTGCTCTATTAGTTGTTGGTTCTTCATCATGGTGGAAAGAGACCGATGAAGGCCAACCAATGTTAGAAATACCTCATTCATCTATTCAAATAGCTGATTCAATTGTAAAAGATTATTGTAATGGTATTCTTGCTTGTAATATGGGAGATATCATGCCTGGTTTATTCTATGTTCCAGGTAGTTATGATGTTGAGAAATTAAAGAAAGAATATAAAAAAGAATTAGATGAAGCATTAGTTAGACAACGAAATTGGTTTTCTGAATTAGTGAAATTAGGTGATATTCTTTGGGCGCGCTCGAATGGTAATCCTTTGACTATTTCAGAGGATATGCGTCTTGCTGCGAATGAATTGAATTTAACTAATAAAGAATGGCTCAGAGATGTTCAGGTAATGGAATTGGTTAGATGTAAGGCATGTGGTTCACTTAAGAATCCTGCCTACCCAATATGTCCAACATGTAAAGCAATTGATAATCCTGAATTAGCTAAAAAGCTTGGTTTAGTTTTCGCGAGTTAAATATGAAACATAAAATACTTAAAATATCTCCTTTTATGTTTCTTAGTATGTGTAAAGAAGATACAATTAATGTTAGAGTAGTTGCAAATATTTTACCAAAAGATGCTAAGTTTATTCGAGCATATACTGACGATTACACTGGATGGGGATATATTAGTCTAATAATTGAAAGTGAATCATTTGAAGAAATAAAAGAAGGTGATGTAATTCCAATTTTACCATATCCAATTTTTGAAAAGATTTATACATAATGCCTACACCTGCTGAAGTAATGGATATGTCGGCTAGTTTAATGAATGATACTGCACAATCTGTTTACACAGATGCAGCACAATTACCTTATTTAAATATGGCCTTAAGAGAATTACAAGAAAATTTTGAATTAAATAATATTCCTGTAACTAATGATACTTCTGCTTTACTCAATGTTCCACTTAATACATCTAGAATTGCATTTACAGGAACTACACCAGTGCTTCCATCAGATTTAATTGAAATTCAACAAATATGGGAAAGTCCAGAAGGAGAAAATCTTTTCATTCCTATGACTAGAAAAGAATTTCTTCCACATGATTTAGAAAATACAACAATTAATCAACTTTTAGTTTGGGCATGGATTGAACAAGAAATTAAATTAATTGTAGCAAATGTTGATATTGATATAAAATTAGATTATGTTAAATCACTTTTTACTACCATATTAATTGGTGCGATTGCAACTGATTTACCTGTATTAAATTCACTCTCATATTTAGGTTATAAAACTGCTGCTCTTTGTAGTCAATTTATTGGAGAGAATCCTACTAGAGCAGGTGAACTTAATGGTCTTGCAATGTTAGCATTAGATAGAACTATGGGAATCAGTACTAAGAGTCGCCAAGCAGTAACTACACGTAAACGTCCATTTAGAGCGGCATACAAGAGTCGTGGTTTTTAATTAAATAGAATAAGACTCCGGCACAATTAAGTGCTGGTTCATCAGTGAACTGGAGTATGGTATGACACAACATGGTTATTGGCGTACACTTCGAGAAGAGAACAGGCGCGCGGTTTTAGATGACTATGGTGTAATTAATAAAGTTTGGTATTTGTTTCCACAAGGAGGTGGACCTAGAAATAGTTTCACTACATTTACTGATTTAGCTCCAAATCTTCTTTCGAGAGATTTAATTTATCTTTCAGGTGTATTAAGAGAACAAGCAATAGCACCACAAGATGTATTTGATGTAACAATTCTTGGTGCTGCAAATAGACCGCGACAAGCTACAGATGCAGGTGTACCAACAGGTGGTGGTGCATCATGGCTACCTCCCTCATCTGGTGCTGTAGCTGCTACTCCACTACTTAAATTAAGAGAACAAGGTTGGACTATTGAGAATATTATGTTCTCTCCTCATACTTCATCTGCATGTATTAGACTATCTAGAGCAGAAATTGCTTCTGATATGGATGGTTCTCATGCTATAATTCGTGGTTGTTATTTTGTTGGTGGAACAACTGGAATTGGAATTGAGGATGTTGGTGGATGTTCAAGAGTAGTAATTGAAGAAAATCGATTTGAAGGATTAACTGGAACTGCTATTAAAGGAATTAGTACAGGAATTGCAGTTCCTTCACATTGGAGAATTGCAAGAAATCGATTTAATGGAAATACTAATGCAATTGGTATGTCATTAACAGAAGGTCTAGTAGATCATAATTATATTAGACAAACTGCTAATGATGCTAATTTCAAAGTTAATCTTGTTGCAGTAGCAGCGCAAGGTTCACTTAATCAAGTGATTAAAAATATTTTTCCTGATGTTGCTGCTAATATTACTGTTGCAAAAGGTTATAAACCGGGAACTGATGATGTTTGGAGAAATTGGGGAACAGGTGCTGCTGATGAAATTGTAGCTGTTCCTGCTTAATTAACAAAAAGAAAAGGAGTAAAAAGATGGCAAAAGACAAGATTCAACATGATTTCGTAGTTGGAGATATTGTAAACATTCCATTTGAAGTTACAGCAATTACAGGTGGAACTCAACCTACAGTATCAGGAACAACAAAATATCCAGCATTTGATGGAAATAGAGATGCAGTAACTACACTTGATGCAATTCAAGTAATTAAAGATAATTAAAGATAATTAGCGAGATGGACTATCCTATATGCTTAATTTATATCTGCTCCGGGATAAGTTAAGGTGGGTCATATAGGATAGTCCTTAATTAAAATGAGAGACCATAATAGTATTTTATTAGAGGAGTTCAATGGATTATGGCGAAATGGAGATGCAGAAGTCTGTCCAATTGATCATTTTACTGATTGTGAAAATATTCAATTTATTCAATCGGGAGTTGAAACAAGAGATGGACTTAATTTATATCAATCACTTGCAACTGCTTTAGGTAATGTATTACGAATATATAATTATGTAATGCAAACTGGTGAATCATTACTTGTTTTAGTAGAAGGAGGTTCAATTTATCATGTAGTTAGTTCTACTGTAGTACATGGACCTATCCTAACTATTCCCGCAATGACTGATTTTGGTTTCGTGGCAATAGCAGGGCGTGCATTCATAACTCCATTTAAAACTGAGACTAATGCACTTGGAATTAATTTTCAAAGGGGATTACAAAACGAATTTGTTTATGTATATAAAGGGGATGGAACTGCCGCGCGTAAAGCTGCTGGTCCTCCACCTACAGGTACTGCATTAGTTGCTACACCTGGAGCAGGAACATTTAGTGATTTAGGTTTTCACATTTTCGCAGTAGTTTATGAAACTGATACGGGTTACTTAACTGCACCTGGACCTGAAGTATTTGCAAAAGCAACTTCAGTTCTTACGACTCAGGGTTATACTATATCTAATATTACTATTGGTCCTTCAAATATAACTAAACGACATATTGTAGCAACTAAATTTATTAAAGATTATAATGGGGACCAAGATGGATTTCAATTCTTTTTTGTACCTGGTGGAAATGTTGATGATAATACTACTACAAGTAAAGTAATATCATTTTTTGATATTGATTTATTAGAAGATGCCTCACATTTAATTGATAATTTTTCATCTATACCAGCAGGGGTTAGATTAACTACTTATCATGGTTCGATGGTTCTGACGACAACTTTTACTGATATATCTGTTGCATATGTATCACATCCTGGTGAACCAGAAGCTATTGACCAAGTTGATGGAGTTTTAATTGCGCCATTAGATGGAAATCCAATTACAAACGCGCAAGAATTTAGAGATGTTCTTTATTTATTTAAAAAGACTAGAACTGTTGGATTTTCAGATAATCAAGATGTTCCTTCTACTTGGACTCCATTTGTAGTAGATGAAGGTATTGGTGCGTCAGTTCATGGTGTTGGAACTGTATTAGATAGTGGTGGAGTTAACGTAGATTTCCTATTAATAGTTGATTATTCTGGATTAATGTTATTTAATGGAGCATATACTCGTCCTGAATTATCATGGAAAATACGTGATTTATGGTTTTCATTCGCACGAAATGATTTTTCTAAAATTCAAATAATGAATGATTCATTAAATCAGATAATTTATCTTACTTTACCTGATAAGAAAATGTTAATTGCGGATTATTCTAATTCAATGAGTGCTAAACAAATTAGATGGGCTAAATGGAAATTTGATATTGAGGTAACTACGATTACATTGGTAGAAACAAATAAACTAATCATTGGATCTAATAATCAGTTAGTCTGATTCTTTCGGTAAAAAATGGCTCCTCCTACTAATACTACATCTGCAACCGCAATAGTTATTCCATCACTTGATTATACTAATATACAAACTGGAATTCACGATGCTGGAACTACATTTACTGTTTGGTATAGATATACTCCTGTTGGTGCAGATGGAATAATTGGTCTTAGATTTTATGGCGATCCTATAGTATATAAGCCTAATACAGAAGTTTTTATAGATAATGATACAACTTCATTAGGTTCAATTGGTTCTAATTTAATGTCTCAGATTCCTACTCTTACTGGTAGGATATTATTTTTCAAAGTAATTCCAAATGGAGGTAATCCTAACCCTGCTACTCTTAATGTTAGTATATTACGAGCGCAAAATAACTTATCTCCTGTTGGTTCAATATTTATCAGAGCAGCTTCAATTCTACCATCTTTTATAACTGCTGGTTATGCTGGTCTTGGAGCAGGATACATAAATGATAATACTGGTATAATTTTGAAATTTTCTGAGCAACTTCCACCTGGAGAATCTGGTGATTATTTACCAACAACAGGTGAAATTTTATTTGGAGATGAATTTATTGAATTTGATAGATTAAAATTATATAGTTCTAGTCTAGTTTTAAAAGCTAATATAGTATATGATTGGAAGCAAGCAACTCCAATTATTAGAACTTCTAGAGAAACAAAAAAGTTTTATATTGGAAGTAAGGGTTCAGCACCAACTTTTCCAATTGAATACGTCACTGTAGATTCTTCTGGTATTTTAAGTTCTCCAGTGGTTATGGTTGGATTTGGGATAACTGCAATAGCTAACAGTCACGATAATTTATCTGTTTATGTAGCGGGTGTAGGTGGATCAGTAGGAGCTGCTATCAAAAAATGGAATAAAGCTGGTGCAGCATTTGGAGCAGATTTTGCAGCAGGTGTAGCTAATAAAATAGTTCAAGATTTATTAGTTATGAAAAATGGCGAGGTCGTTGCACTTTATCACGAATCAGCTACTGATGATATTTTTGTTCGCGTATATAGTTCTGCAGGTGCAATTTTAAATACCTTTACCGCTCCAGTTGTTCCATATACATTCGTATCTCCAAGGCTTGGATATGCTAATGATGATTCAATTTCATTTTGGTTATTTTTACATCAATCGGATACTTTCTCTAGATTTATAAATATTAAATTAAGTGATGTTAGCATATTGAGAAATTTTACTACTCCAGATTTTTCTTATTTAGATGTCGATCAGGGAGTTTCTCCTACGTTTAGATTTGTTACAAGTGATAGTTGTCCATTTGTACTATCATTAGCAGTAAATAAATACTCAGGATTATATTTTGTTGAAATTGATAAAACTGATGATACTGTAATTGATGGTGGTGTTGAACTTGATTTGAAAATTCCTGACCCATTTATTAAAACTGCTTTCGTCGGAGATTAGTTTGGATAATTAAAATGGGCGAAGAAAGTATTTCTCATATAACAGGTATAAGATTAAGAGTAAATGGAACAGGAAGTCTTATACCTCGATTTATTTCACTAGATGGAATTGAATCACAGACATTAATTTCACTAACTATGTCATTATTAAATGATATTCAACCAACTCGTCTTGCAAATTTTCAAAAGCAACGCGCGCAACTTGAACTGAAAACTACTGTAATTAATGAAAAATTTAAAATAAATAGAATAATTATATTCACTAAACCTGTATTTTCTGAATATCCTATGTAATTTATGGCAAGAACAAATAAATTTCAAGAAGGTCATAGTTATCCTAAGGAATCATGGGATATTCCTAAGAAAAAACGGAAAAATAATCTTAAAGGATTTAGATTTTCTAAAAAATTAAAAACTAAGTAAATGGCATTCAAATTACCACCAGTTCAACCAGATTTCGCTCAACTTAAGACGAGTTTAGCTAATTCACATACTCAAGTTAAAAATAACGCATTATATCAAACTATATTTCAATTAATTGAGAGAATTGAAAGATCGCGTGATTTAATTCTTAAAGATATAGAAGATATTGAAGAGAAAATTACTATTATTTCTCCATTTGGAATATCTGGTTTTCCTCCTGGTATTGATGGTGAAGACGGATTAGATGGTTTACCTGGTATACAAGGTTTAACTGGCTTAACTGGTGCAACTGGAATACAGGGTTTTACTGGTTTAATGGGACCACCAGGAATAGATGGTGAAGATGCAGCAGAACCTATAATTTTAGTTGCAGATGTAATAGGCATTTTAGGAAATCCTGTAAGAGTTACGAATGGAGGAACTGGAACTGCAACTCAGTTTACACTAGGTTCTATTGTATTTGCTGGAGTTAGTGGTATTTATAATCAAGATAACTCTAATTTCTTTTGGGATAATACTAACAAGAGATTAGGTCTTGGTACATCAACACCATTATCTGTCTTACACATGCTTAGTCCAGAAACTAGTAGTACATTGATTACAGACACCTATTCTGGGGGAGCATCTTCTCCTTCTAACAATTTCTTAGCACGGAGTAGTCGTGGAACAAGTGGAACTCCCAGCGCTGTACAAAGTGGGGATACCTTGTTCTTTTTTCAGGCTAGAGGTTCTTTATCAACTGGTTTTACGAGTACTCAAGCGGCTGGTATTCAGATGCAAGCTACCGAAAACTGGACTATGACAAACCAAGGAGCTCAATTAAGTTTAAATATAACGCCTAATGGATCGGTAACAGCTATCAGGGGCCTTTTAATTAATTCCTCAAGCGGAATTACCATTGGCGATACTACTGATCCTGGCGCAACAAATCTTCGTGTATTAGGAACTATTACAACAGGTCAAGGGGCATTTTTAATAGTTTCTACTACTGCATTTAATAATGGTGCTGCTGCCGGAGCCGGAACTTTAGCTAATGCACCCGCAGCAGGTAATCCTACTAAATGGATTCCGATTAATGATAATGGAACAACAAGATATATTCCAACTTGGTAATAAATTATGGCTGAATCTTTAAATTTAACATCACCAATTATAAAAACAATTACTAGTTATATTGTTAGACGATTAGATATGGATTTAGATGCTGCATATATATCTATTCGTTTAAAAGGTACTGATGGAAAATCAATAGAATTAAATTATGAAGGTTCAATAGCTACAACACTTATAATAGCACTGAACAAAACTAATCTTTCTATAAATTCATTACAACGACGAATTTTAGAACGATTAGTAATTGATGGTAAATTACCACTTGGAACAGTTATAGGAAGTCCTGATTAATATATGAATAGTATAGATATACAAGAAATACTTTTACTACTTGGTGCAAAGGAAGTAGAATTATATTTACTTAAAAAACATATTACTAAATTAGAAGAAGAAATCAAAAAATTAATTAGTAATAAAATAGAAGGAGAATAATAAATGGCACATCAATTTAAATTAACTATTACTTATCTTGATACTAGTGAAGCATCAATTTGGTGGAATGATGATAATACTATTGAAGGAATTGTTATGCCTTCAGTTGATTCTGCTGATGTAGCATTAAGACGTTTAGAAACTTGGCGATTGTTAGTAGACTATTGTCGTTTAAATAAAATTGATCATTTTCATTGTAAAAAACAGTAATTAATTTTAGAGGATAAAATGGCACGTATTCCAAAAAGATTAGTAGGACCGGCTGTAATTGCAACTGGACCAACAACAGTTTATACAGTTCCAGCATTAACGAAAACTATTATTCGACAGATACATATATCAAATCCATCTGGTTCTGCTGTTACATTTACACTATCAGTAGGAGCTGATGCTGCTGGAACTAGATTATGGAGTTCTTATTCAATTCCTGCAGCAGCGGCTGGAGTAACTGATTCTGTTAGAGATATATTTATGTATCTTGTTGTTGACGCAGCAGAAATTGTAACTTTGAGTGCAGGAACTAATAATATTCTTACTATTACTATTACTGGTGATGAAATTATTCTTGGTTAATAAATGAAATTAAGAGAATTTCAAAATGAAGATATTCCTGAAATCAAAAGGATATATGAATCTTTTTATAATGATAATGAATATCCTCATTTTGAAACTGGATATTATGATGTATTTGTTGTAACTGATGATAATAAGAAAATAATTTCAATTGGTGGAGTTAAACCAATTATGGAAATTATCACTTTAACGAACAAGAATTGTTCAGTTAGAGATAGAAAAGACGCATTAATTCAAATAATGAATACTTCAATATACACAGCTGTAAAATTTGGTTTTAATCAATTACATGCATTTGTCCATGATGATTCCGAATGGATTGAACATCTTAAGAAAGTTCAATTTAAAGTATCAGATAATCAAGTTCTAATTTTGAGTATATAAAATGGGTAAAAAGAAACAACCTGTTCCTGCTCCTATTGCTCCAGTTAAACCGGGTGGAGGTGGAGGAGGTAGAACAGGACCATACGGTGAAGTGTTAAGCGGTTATAAAGATTTTGCTAAAACTGGTGGGTTTTCTCCATTAGATATTAGTAATATGCGTGCGCGCGCTGTATCTCCAGTTCGCGCGGTTTATGCTAATGCAATGCAAAATGTTGAAAGACAAAAAGCATTACAAGGTGGTTATTCACCTGGATTTGGCACATTAAAAGCACGTATGGCGCGCGAACAAGGTCAAGGTATATCAGATGCTGCTACTAATGCTGAAGCCGGATTAGCAGAACAAGTACAACGTGGTAAATTAGCTGGATTACAAGGATTAAGTGGATTAATTGGTGGTGGCGGTGGAGGTGGTTCAGCACAACCAGTTCCAGAACCAGAGAAGAAAAAAGGATTTTGGGGTAAATTAGGTGGTGGTCTTAAAAAAGTAGGTAAAATTGCATTACCTATTGCTTTAGGTATGGTTCCTGGTGGTGGTTTAGTTAGTCAGGGATTACGAAAAGTTGGTAAAGCTACTGGTGGATAATTATGGGTTTACAAGATTTTCTTCAAATAAATAGATTAAAAAATTTATTTGGTGGTGAAAATAATGAACCATCACCATTTAAATCAGTTCAATTTGGTGGTAATGATGAATCTGAATCTGAAATGTTACCATCTAGACAAACTACTCCTAATTATTTTGGTGATGAACCTGAACAAGAAGATGAATTATCAGCATTAGACCAATTTAGAGAATCAGTATTAAATCCACCTCAACGAGATAGATTAGGAAGTAAAACTAATATATTAAGAATGTTAGGAACTGGCGCGCTTTCAGCATTACAAGGTGATAAAGGATGGGGTGAAAAACCATTCAATATGGCCCAAACTGAAGCAATAATGAATACTCCTTATGAGAAAAAAGTAGCTGATTGGGAAATGAGAACTGGTGGATTAGGTAAGGCTGCTCAAATTGAAGGTCAAAATATTAGATTAGGTCAAGCACAACAAAGGATAGGACAGGGTGATGTACGATTAAGTCAGGGTGATGTAAGAAATGAACAAGCACAACAAAGAATTGATTTGCTTAGAGATAAAGAATCTAAAAATACATTAACTGATAGGGAAAAACTTGAATTACAGGGATATATTCGTTCAGGACAAATTACTCAACAAGGTGATATTCGTTCTAGACAGATAGGAGAACAAGGAGATATTAGGAGTAGACAAATTGGTGAAACTGGAGATGAAAGATTAGAACAAATAGGCGCGCAAGGTCGAGAAAGATTAGGTCAAATTGCTGCTAGTGGAGAAGAAGCACGCAAGACAAAAGTAGTTGTACCAGGTAAAAATTTAGGTCAAGTTGGTGAAGGAAAACCAGAATCAGCTACACAAACTAAAACTAGATTACAATTACGTGCCAATGCAGCTATTCAAGAACATCCAGAATGGTCTGAATTTCTTCAAATTAATCCTAATACTGGTATGGTAGATATAACTCCACCTAGTACGAATTGGTATGGTGGACAATCTGGACCTGATAAAAAAACATATGATGAAATAGTTCTTCATATGAAAGGTGGTCAAAAAACTCCTGTTGAGGAAAAAACTGATAAAACTGCTCCAGTAACTATTCCACCTAGAAAAACAGGTTCAGTAGTTGAACCACCTAATTCTGGTAAAATACTAACTAAGACTCAACGTAATCCAGCTACTGGTGCAACTAGAGTTGTTACATCAAGTGATGGTGGTAAAACTTGGTCTGTTAAAAAGTAGTTAAATAATGGCTCAAGAACAATGGGTTGACGTTGACGAAGTACAAGAAGATGATGTATGGGAAGATGTATCTTCATTAAATCCTCCTAAATCAATTAAACCTGAAACTACTAAATTTGCTAAATCAGTTTCACCTAATAAAATGATAGGTGATTCTATCTATGGACGAGAACCAGAAAAAGAACCAGAAACATGGTGGGGTGGATTTAGAAAATCTATTAGTGATGAATTAGGTGAAGCATTTAGTGCTAAAAATCCAATGCTTCAATCTGCTGCACGCCCTGAAACTTTAAGTGACTTTTCAAATCTTATATTACCATCTGGTATACCTAATTTAAGAAGATTACTTCCTAAACAATTAATAGGTAAATCAGGATTAAGTAAAGTTGGTAAATCTGTTGTTGAACCATCAGTTATTCCAGATGATATAATTCCTCCTGTTAAACCTAAAATAACTGATGAATTAATTCCAGAACAAGGATTAGCTAGAATTGAACCTGAAATACCACATCAGGTAATAGATGATATAGTTGAAAGAGGTGGAGTTCAGTATAAGAAAACTGGAATAAATCCTGATACTGGTCAACCTACTTATGAACCTATTCCTGAAGTTGTAGGTGAACCTGATATTTATGATTTAACTGATACTCCAGTACCAGATGAAATGCGTAATGTAGGTCCACAAATAAGTGAAGCTGATGATATTGCTAGATTAGGTGCTGCTAAAGATATTACTCCTATTCAAACTGGACAAGAACCATTAGATTGGAAGAATGACCCACAAAAAGCTGCTAATATGATGGTAGCTAAAGCCAATAGAATTAAAAAAGAAGTTTTGGAAGGTAAACCAGTTCCACCAGTTGAAATTAAAAAGACTATACCACAAGATGAAATACCAAAAATGATGGATGAAGCATCTGATGAATTAGACTTCATTAAATCTAGTCCAGATGTTCCACCTGAAATAGTTGAATCAACTTATGAAAAGATTCGTAATACACAGCGCGCGCTATTAACCGGATTCGATGTATCATTTATTGGTAGACAAGGTCGTGGTCTGATAACTCATAAAGGTTACTGGTCTGGTTTAAAAAATCTTTATAAATCATTAGGTTCAAAAGAAGCTGATGATATTTTAACACAAGCTATTATAGACCATCCATCTGGTTATTTTAAATCTAATGTAGATGAATTAACTGGTAAAGTTACACCATCTTTTGCCGAAAAAGTTGGATTAGATTTAACTAATATTACTAAAAAAGGAGAAGAAAATCTTCGGTCTAATTGGGCTGAAACTGGTGGTAATATTCCATTCTTTTCAAAAGGATATAGAGAAACAGCAGGTAGAGTATTTAAAGTAAGCGCGCGTGCCAATACCGCATTCATTAATAAAGCTCGGTCGGATGTATTCGTTTCATTAATTGATGAATTAAAAAATCGAGGAGTTAATCCTGAATTAGATTTGGTAACTAGTAAACAAATTGCTAATTCAGTTAATGTTTCAACTGGTCGTGGTTCATTTGGTAAATTAGAATATCCATCTTTTAATACGAGTACGAAGAAGATGGAAAAATCAGCTTCAATGAAAGCTTTGAATGAGATATTTTTTGCTCCTAAATTTATGAAAAGCCGATTTGATATGTATAATCGAGCGTTGAATCCAATTAAAATGTATAATGCTGACCCAATTGTTCGCAAGGAAGCAATACGTTCTATTATTGGAGTAGTAGGAACTGGAATGTTAATACAAGAGTTAGCGCGCGCGGGTGGTGCTATTGTAATTAATGACCCAACTAATCCTGATTTTAGGAAAATTAAAATAGGTGATACTCGAATTGATAATTTTGCTGGATTAGGACAGTATGGAGTTGCAACTGCGCAATTTTTGATGGGTAAGTCTACTTCATCTGTTACTGGTAGAACAACTGATTTAACAGCAGGTAAATATGGTCAAAGAACTAGAGCAGATGTAGCAGCTAATTTCGCAGTAAATAGATTAGCTCCAATTCCTTCTCTATTAGTAGCATGGATGCGTGGTCGAGATTTTGATGGAAAATCTTTTGAATGGAAAAAGGCTTTAGCTAATAGAACTGTACCTTTAGTTATGCAAGATTTATATGATTTACAACAAGAAGATCCTTCATTAATTCCTCTTGGTATTCTTCCAATTGTAGGTGAAGGGATACAAACTTATAGTAGATGAAGTTAATTCCATCTATCAAATATACCTTTTTTAATAGCACGAATTACTTCTTGAAATATTTCACTTGCATGCATCGAACTTGCTAATACATGACGTGAAATTTTAACATATATAATTTCTTCATCTGTTGATATGTTATGTTTATTTCCCATAACAATTGAATGATAATTACGTCTAACTCTATCAGGATGTGATGGCATAATCAATCACTAGTAACCAAATAACAAATTAATCCACTTCTCAACCCACCACTATCTCCTCGTATTTCAAATATTTTTCTTCCATCTGTTTTATACCAACTGACATGTTCAGGTAAATTAAATTTATTCATTATTTGTTCAATTTCTTTAGATGGAAAATGAATTGGAAATTCAAATGCATAATGATAATGATATATATCATCATGTTCATATAATTGCTCTAGTATATAAGCTATATGAGGAATTAGAATATAGAACTCCATTGGTGATACTGGACAAATACTACGTCCTAAATCACCTGATTTTGGATCGAATGTAATTGACATATTTTATTCCTTTACAGTAGTCCTATACCCACCCCACAAAGCACAATAATTAATCAAGTCAATGAATGTATCTTGAATAGATTCATTCTTTGGTTCTTTTTGTCCTAATAGTGAAGCGAGGCGCGCAAGTTTAATTGCAATAATTGACACAAATACTTTATCTTGTTCTTCACTAAACCATGATGTTAATATAGTTTGACGAGTGAAATTTTCATATCTATCTTTAGTTGTATAATCATGTGCTTTCATTTTCATCAAATTTATTCCGTGAATCATTAATTCTTCTGGTGTCGGCATTTCTTCTTCCATTTCTTTCAGCCCATATTTTTCTACAGTCAAAACAATAATACATATCTATGTCTTTACCTTTTTTAATTTTACCACAATTAGGGCATCTTCCTTGTGCTATCATTCTTTGTCTATAAATGGATACATGTTCTTTAGTCATTCTTCTTATTTTGTTCTAACATTTCTATTAATTCAGCATAAGCTAATTTAGAATCCATTAATGATAAAACTAATACTTCCCAAAAAGGTTGACCAAATACTCTGCCTATCATTCTCAAAGTTAGTTGTTCTCCACGTTTTAATTCTTCAGATACATTTTGAAACTCATAAGGATTGGTTGGTTGTATAGCCATTTATTTATCTCCATAATGGAATAAAGCTATCTGAGCCAGTATCCTGACAAATCCATCTCTATGATTTAAATATTCAAGTGCTTTCTTTAATATTTCTTCTCTCAATTGAATTTCGACATTAGTTCCCATTGTACATAATATACTTCTAGCAATTTTAGCATGCAAAGTACAATATTTTGGAGGAGGGTTTTTACCTGGCCAATACACTATATGAGTAGGAACTTCACCACATGAGATTTCACTACAATTTTCCATGATTCTTCTCCCTATCCTGTTTAATAAACCTTAATCGATTAATCCATTTTTCAGTTGTATCAAATTGCATTCTTCTTCCATTATCATACATATTTAATAATCCAGCATAATGACTTTGTAATTTAAGTGATTCTTTTAATGCATGAATTAATTCTTCTTTTGAATAATCAGTCATTTTTCTCTCAATACATAGTCAATTACAATGAATGCAATGAATGTTCCAATTGAAATTTTTAATATGTCTTTAATGAAATTAATCATCTTCTTTTTCTATTTTAACTGGTATTTCAGTTTTAAGTAAACGAATTGAATCTGGATTGTATGATGGAATCATTATAAAATTACAATCAGGTGCATTATCATCAATTGACATTAAAGCTTCTTGAATTAAATTTGAATTTGTTTCTCTTGGATTATAAATTAATATATACCAGCCTGCTTCGATTGGTATTATTTTAGTATCAATTTTTAAATTTTTAATCATTTATTCTTTCCTTGTAAATACCTCATCAACTCATTCACTTGATTATCTTCCATATGATAAATAATTTGATTACCTACACTTTGTATTTTGATCATTCCGGCCTGATCGAATGATAGCATAATTTCATCAAATTCATCAGCCGAAGCATAATGCATCCACATCTTCTTTAATAAGATAGTTCTCGATATTTTATGATTATCCCGACCAAGTAACTCATGTATAATATGATTCTTTATAGTTGATGAATCACTTAAACCCGATTTACCCATAGTCGCGCGCCTTACATTTCCTATTAATTTTTCACATATATCAATCGCTTCAATCATCGCAATTTCACTAATAATTAAATCTGGTTTTTCTGCTAAGCTGAGTAACATAGCTACTTTCAACACGCTATCACCAAACCGATTTAATGTTCCTGTTGAATCTTTAATTTCTTGTTCCTTAATTACTTTCTTAAATTCTTCATACCATAATTGATATATTAAACCTGACTTAGTTAAATATCCTGTCTCGTTTGAATCAGTATAGATTTCAGTATATATATCGGTTTTATCACGAGAACCCATTGGAGCGAATGGACCTTTAAGTTTAATTAATTCTCTTAAATATTCAGATGATTTCTTATAATCAGGAATCCATTTAGGTGGAATAAGTAATGCGTTAGAACGATTTTCAGTATTTTCATATATAATGAACGTGCGCGCGAAATATCCTCCCTGAATTGCTGATTTATCAAAAAATGATTCTGACATCGCCTCATTACTTGCAGTTAACATAGTTATTGTTGGTTTACTTAATTTGAATGATTCCATCTTTAATAATGATGCCCATTCACCTACTCGATAATGTCTATCATATAAATCGGTTAATATCTTAGCTGCAACTGGGTCATCTACTATCGATGAACTAAGTTCAGATGAACAAATAAAAGCAGTTGAAGTAGTTGATATTTTTCCACCAGGTATAGTATGAGCAGTTCCCATTTCTTTTAATATACCTTGAATTGAACTACGACCAGATATTATTTTAGTATTATTAATAGCCGATACTAATTGACTAGCCATTGCTACAGGTGGACCTTTTTTAAGTCCAGATTCAGCATGTAACATAACGTATATATTTGGATATAAATTATAAAGGTAACGAGGTAGCCATATTTGGTCCTTTACTACTGCACTAATTGATGCAAGTGCAGACCAGCGCCAAAATGTAAGAGGTGATTCAAATTCGGAATGTTCATTAACAATATCATCTAGCCATGTTGACACAAAATGTCTCGAATCTTACGAACAAGTTGAATAGCTGCTATATTTTCATATGAAATATATTGATATTTTAATAAGTTATATAATGTTTTTAATTCTTCTTTTGTTAAATATTTATCTGAATCTAAATAATCTTTTAGTGATGGTTCATTAGAAAGAAATGTCATCATCTATCCTTATATTACCAATTTCATCTTCATATATTTTTCTTTGTATATTAAGTAATACAAATGTAAATTGACTAAGTAAATGAACCAAATCATTAGCTTCAATTTTATCGATTGATTGAATCATTGGTCTTGCTCCTGGTTTTGCTTCAATATCAAAATCTTTATTAAGAACTACTAGTGTTAATTCAAATTGTTTCATTTCATTTCACCAAAATTAATTCAACATTTTTAAACATAATTCCATTATTTGGTCCTATACTTAATTCAATTATTGTCTCTTCTCCTTCAATATGAACGCTATATTTTGTTACTTCATTTTTATTTTTAACATACCAATTAAATACATCTTGACAAACATTAGCATATGTTTCATGGTCTACATTAAATGATTTAGGCCATTCACCTAATCCATATGTTTTATTAAATATTGAACGTAATTCATTTGATGTCATTTTTATTATCCTTATATATTTTATATATAACTATTGGAAAAAATAATATTATACATACCGTAAATATAATGATAAATATCATATTTTCCTCATCTCATTCTCATAAATAATATTATCCAATCTAGTATCTTCAGGTAAATTAACTACACTAAATTGTTCTGTTATAGTTTTAATTGGCATGATTGGTGTAATGATTAGACCTTCATGAAATTTAAATTTACTTAAGTCCTTATAATTTTCACCTATTTCAAGTTCACATGGGATTATCAAGTTACGTCTTGATAATGAACATCTACTAAAATTCAATGGTCTTTCCATTTCTGTCTTAATAATTGGACCTTGTATATCAAGGTCTTTCTTTCTAATGCAGAAAAGTAAAGCATCATGGCTTTCCAATACAATCCGAATATCAGGAATAATCTGTTTAATCCTTAGTCCTGCTGCCTTAGTGTTATCGCTAATTGCTCTCTGTGGAATATATGCAAATGCTTGTCTAAATAATTCATCTCCAAATCGTTCATAAAATGTTCTAGTTCCACCTATTTCTGCATTTATACCAAAGGGTACTGGTGCTATTAATCTTCTATTTATTTTTAACTGTTCAATTATCTCATGATGAAATATTTGTTGTATTTTTGGTGATTTATTGTGGAATATTTTAAGCGCGCGTTCGGCTATTACTTCATTAATAACTATTGGAATCTTGTACTTTCTTGCTTGTGTATTTAACTCTATTGATGCTCGTCTTTTTCCTGCGCCAAGATTTCCCGCATGACGTAAAGTTTTCCCGGCAAATCTGATTGGTGATTCAAAACCCAATACTTTCTTAGAATAATCAGATTCAGAACCACCGAAAAACCAAGAAGCAGTAAGAGCATGTATGTCGTGATTGTCATACAATTTAAGAGTATCTTCATCATTTGATAATAATGAAACTACCCTTGCCTCAGCTTGTGATGAGTCACTTTGAAGGAAAATCCATTCATTCATGGTATAAATATTTCACGAACATCTGAATATTCTCCGTGCTTTGATATAGTTTGAAATGCCATACCTAAAACTTTTTGTTTCTTTTTTCCATTCTCATCTATAACTTCAACCATTGAACGTATTGGAGGGTCTTGTTGGCCTGTACTAGTACGTCCTGTTTCAAGGCATGGAAAATAAGTTGTTCTCATACGTCCATCATAATCAGGTAAGGCCATGAGATAAGTTGATATGGCTTTTCTCATTCTTCTTCCTTCAAGAATTAATTCAACTATTTTTCTATGTTCTTTATTAGTAAATGATTGTAAATTAAGTAATGAAGTTAATTCTTCTTCTCCAGTTCCCTTTCGTGGTGGTAATTTTAAATTATCAAATAATAATGAATAAATTTGTTTTGGTGAATTTACATTGATTTCAGTTCCAGTTAATTTAAATAATTCATATCTATTTTGTTCATCCATTGCAATATATTTCTTTAATAGACGTTCGCGCGCAACTTCATCTATACCAAATCCTTGATTCTCTATACTGAGATAAAGTTCAGGTAACTTCATTAAAAAGTTATTATAGAATTCTACTTGATTCAATTCAACTAAATCTGGTTCCATATTTTCATCCACTTCGTAGGTAACACAAGCATCTCGCGCGCATCCAATTAATAAATCACTTATTCTACCTTCATACATCCCTTCGTCTTTATAGAAAGGTTCTTCCGTATAGATGGATGTGTTAAACGCAAGTGATTTAGGTAATTCAGGATTGATTGCGAAGGCTTTGAGCATAGTGTCGGATATATGTTTTCTAATGGAAAATCCAAGCCTTCGGATTTTATCTCTATCGTAATTAAAATTTTGTCCAATGATTTCTTTTTCATATAATATTTCAGCCAAGATTAACCAGATTTGTACCAAATCACTATCAGGTATTGAACTGATATTATCTCTATTCCATAATGGAACTGTCATTCCATGTTGGGGATTAAATGCCAATCCAATACAAATAGGTATACAATGTCCACCTGCTTCAATGTCTACTGATAACTTAATTTTATCTTTATAACGCGCGCGAAATTCAGCTAACTCAAATGAACTTCGACATATTTGTAAAGTTCTTTGAGGTAACTTAAGTTCAGGAAATTTTGATTGAGCGTTAGCTCGTTTGAAATCGAATACCATCACAAAACGATTCCAATATCCTTTTATTTCACTTGCGTCTGTATACAATAAATGAGCTGGATGATATGTTGGAACTACTTTAGTTCCCATTCCTGTTAAAATACTTCCTCTAAAATTAGATAATGAACCAGCCCGGTATTTTATATTACCTTCATCATCTTCGCTTTTCTTTTTTGATTTAGGTTTAATTCCTGTAAGAGCCCATAATGCAGTTCCACCTAATGCTAGGATACAATTAGGCTTGATTGAATTAATTTCTTCCTGTAATTCCTTAAGTGATTCTTCTACATTGATGCCAGCGTTTCGCGCGCGAATCCATGATGGTATCTTTTTTCCTTTTATATTCGGTTGTATCTCGTATTTGAATACATTACTTATCCATGTATCACTTCGTGATATGTTAGAATCCTTGAGAAGTCTATCTAATTCTTTACCTGATGGTCCTACAAATGGTTTACCTGCTTCTACTTCTGCATATGATGGTGCTTCACCTAATAACATTAATTTGGCACCGATACTTCCACCACCAGGAACATATTTCATTTACCAAGGTCCAAGTGTATCATATTCATATGAGTCTCTTAATTGTCCTTTTCTTGCTTCATAATTTTGTATATTTTTATTAACTATAAATATAGCTTCTAATACACGAGCATCAGGTTCTTTAATTTTACCTAATACTTTTAAAATAGTCTCTAATTCTTTTTTAGTCATTTATCTCTACCCCATCTACCATCATCTAAATCTTTTTCTTTTTCTCTATCTTCTTTTGAACGACCCATTGAATCACGAGTTCCTTTACAAATTGGATAGTTTTTACATCCCCAGAATACACCAAATTTTCCTTTACGTGATACCATAGGTCCATCACATTCTGGACATTTAACATTTTCATAGCTCATTTAATTTCCCTTAATATGTAAATAAGTTTTAATTTTTTCTTGTGATTTTAATACTTCATATACATCTTTTCCTCCGAGTTTTGATGGAAATTGTCCAATATATTGCCAATTATGAACTCTTCCTAACCATTCATTATTTGAGTCTCTAGCACTAACTTCAATTAATTCAATATCATCTGTAATTATTTTCTTATAATCACTATATCTTGTTGTGATTATTTCTAAATTTTGGTCAAATGTTTTTAGTAATTCAATTAATTGTAGTACCGTCATCTTTAACCTCAGATTCAAGTACATGAATCTTAATAGCACGGAATCCTTTATCTTCATTTTCAACAGGAATGAATTCAACTTCCATTCCTTTAATTAGTTCAGTGAAATGTAAAGTTTCTTGAACTAATGAAGTCCAATGAAAGAATATTCTAGTGAATGGTATTTCTTTACTTGAAATGAAGCCCCAACCATCTTCACTGAGATAAATAATTTTTCCTACTTTAGTTTTATTACCAATATTTTCCATAATTATTTTTCACCAAACATATCTTGAATTGCTTGATTTGCTAGTTTAGCTACTTCATTTCTAATCGAATCTTCTACTAATTTTCTAGTTTCAGGGCTAAAAACAACTTCATCTACTATTTTTTGAATATCTCCATAATGTTCCATTAAGGCTGTTTTAATTACTTCTGCTAACATTTCTCCCAAATATTGTTTAACTCGTTGATGTGAAACTAAATCATGTAGAGCGATATCAATTTTATATAACTGAGTTCTATTATCTATTGAAGTTTGGACTTTAATTTCTGGTTCCATATTTATTCCTTAATAAATAAGTGGGTAACTGTTACCTTTAAACCGCCTACATCTGTTTGGGATTAGAGTAGTGGAGTAACAGTTACCCTATTCATCCTCTAATTCTTTTATTAATTAGGTTCTATTAGCGACTTAACGCTCTTTTGTTCCATTTAAGGACTTGAAAGTAGAACACTTAATTAATCAGAATCTTTGGATGAATCTCTTTTATTCCTTTTCATTTCTCGCAATAGCAGCATTAGCCCAAAATACTGATTGTTCTAAATTAGTTAATGCCAATGACTGTTCTCTTGATTTAGGTGTTTTCTCTAAAATCACATAAGCTAATTCTTTAGCTAAATTTCTAAGTGATTCATACCTTTCATTCTGATTACCAAATGGTTTGTGATAAATGAAATTGTTTTCTAAGGTTGGGTCACCCATTTATTTTTCTCCTACTAAATTAACTGAGTGCGCGCAATCGGACTTGAACCGATATGCTATTTCTAGCGAAAGATTTTAAGTCTTTTGTGTATGCCATTTCACCATGCGCGCATTGATTAATCGCGTGTACTGGACAGGACCACTTTATCCTGACTTTCATTTCAGACACTCTCCCTGTTAGCCTCACAGTTAAAGTCTCCAGTATCCATGCAGGTTATAGGTTTAGTTGCATGAACAGTACATTTAATTAAGATACTTCAGTCCTTGGAACACGATATTTATGGTTAACTCGATTAACCATTCGACCCTGATATGTATCATTCTCTACATACACATCAGTTTCTTTACTTTATGCAGAATTTAAATCGAATCGCGCGCCTGGTTTAACCTCTACTCCAAATGATTGTAGAAATCCAACTGCAAAGCCAATGGCTTTACTATTGAAATTCCAATCAAGTGGAACTCCACTAAATTCTTTATCTCCATTATCACCATTGAACATGATAGTTCCTTCAACAGGATAATTAGTTGAACCACCATCTTTACTAGGTGCTTCACCTACTGAATCAATTCTTACACGGTACCAGCTTGGAGTAATTACTTTTCCTCTAAGTAGGTCTTTTTCGGAGAATTGGATGATAGGCATTTGTTGTTTCCTTGCTTGTTGTTTTGATTTATTGTGTTTAGAAGTTTCCACGTTGCATGATGTTGAGTAGTTCTTCTAATTCAGGATTCTTATCAAATATCTCCTTTGCTCTTTTTACATCATTTAACTTTCTTTCAGCTTGTTCAACTGCTAATGTTAATCTCTCCTTTAATGTTGGTTGTCTTACCATCTTAGGTATATCATATCCAGTTGCTACTTGATTATATCCACCTAATCCAATAGATTCATTCATATTATCCTATCTTAGTTATTGGAATTGGTTGTTCTTTCATCTTGTTAATAGCAGGTAGTATCCACTTATCATAAAGTGGATCGTTACCAAATACTATCTCGGCCGGTACAGGTAATGAACTGCGCGCCATATCGTCACCCGTATGAACAGTTAAACATGCGTATTGTCCTCCTTTTGTAATATCAAAATCGGTTTTAATATTGAAATGATAAATTTCACCACAGTATGCTGGTATTTTTTGTGCAATTCCTTTCCCTGCTGTGACAATAACTCTACTCATATGAGTTTTACCATCAGCAGTTTTCATTTCCTTTTGAATGACATGAGCTACTAAAATTACATTAATCTTATGAAATGATTTAATATCTTTTAATAAGGCTATTAATTCTTTAAGAGCCGAATCTTCAGCATTAAAATCTTCTATACTATTTACTGGAATTGAAGCGATAGTTTTACCCCCACCATCTTTTCCTTTTATTTTTAGTGTTTGTCGATTAATCGCATCCGCGCAAGATGTGATTGAATCAATTACAATTGTTTTAAATGAACAATTTAGTTGAAATAATTCCAGTTTTTTCTTAGCTGAATTCCAATCGGTATATGAATCGAATTGAACATCTTTCGGATTAATTGACCACGCGCGCAAGGGTAATCCTAATGCTTCCATCTTTCCATCAAAATCAAAATAATAGATAGGTTTTGGAAATGATAAAGCTGAACTCGATTTCCTAGTACCAGGCTCACCACGGAATAAACAGAATAAAACTGACGGGTCGATAGTTGACATGTCTGGCATTTATTTTCCTAATTTTTCAGTCATAATTTTTATTGCATTTTTTCTTAATTCTAAACATTCAATACGTAATTTTTCTAAATCTACTTTACAATAATTAAATTTAGTAAAATCTATTACCATTTCTTCTAAATCAAAAGTCTCTTTTCCACACCTATCACAAAATTTAATTTCCATTTATTTTCCTACTGGTTTTGGTCTACAATTTGAACAACATTGTCCATTATATCATATTGCTGTTTTACTACCACATTTACCACATTCCATAGTATTAATCCTCAGAAGGTTCCCAAGGCATTCCAACTTTAAAATGTAACTTAAGTTCTTCTTCTCTCATTCCCCTATCAGCTTCACATATTCCTTTATATGCACACATTCCATATTTATTTTCACAGTGAGTGAAATTCTGAGGCCAATATCCTGTTTCGTGATACATTACATACATCTTACACCAATATGGTAATGTAGTTGATTGCCATTCTAACAATCTATCGGCTGAGTATGAAACTACTACACGAAGAAATTTATCTTTCGGCTCAAGTGTAGTTTGGAATCCAATTTTATCAATTATCATATTTCGAGTTTTCATAATCAAGCATTGTCCGATGAATTGATTATTTAAACTCACTGTATCTCTTCTAACTTTCATTGTCTTAACATCGACTGGGAAGATACCTTGATTAGTGTCCACTACACGGTCTAGTTTAGCTTTCCACATTATACGAATATCATCATCTTCATATAATGTTTCTTTTTTAACTACTTCTACTTCAAGTGTAATCCATGAATCATTTTTATAATAATCAAAATATTGCTGAACTGTTTCTAATGCCCATTTCCATCCTGTTTTTGAACGGTCAGATTCTTGTGGCGTATTTTGCATACCTGGGTATTCATTTGGTGAATGACCACATTTTGGTTTTAATATACAATAATCATCACAAACATGTGAAACACCTTCAATATCAGCATGATGTGTTGGTTCAAAATCAGTACAATAAGGACATCCTCTAATGTAAATATCACCTGCTAAAAAGGCATTTGATATCGCGTCAGGACGTTTGATATGATTTACTATATTCTTATGATAAACTTCTAATATTTTATGAACTAAACTACCTACTTCTAATGAATTAGATTTACCATCTAATGAAATGAAATTATGATTATATCTTAAGTCTGTTAGACAGCCACATGACATGAGGCTCGATAATACAGATGCATCTATAATTACGTTTCGTTTTGGTGGAATTAATATGTCAGTCATTTTTTAATTCATCCAAAATTATATCAAGTTGAATTATAATATCTTTTCTTAAAATGTCTTTGAAATAACCTTCTTCTGTTTCTTCAGCTATAATGTCATTATGCCATAATACGTCATATATTCTTTCTAACAAATGTTCAGTTAATTTTGCTCTATCTAATCCCATAAATTAATTACCTTTGATTAAAATTAAATACAGTTCTTCTAGGAAAATAGAGGATTTTAGTTCCATTACTTGGCGAATCATAGTAGAGACATTGAATTTCCTTTTTTTCAATTAATTCGTTAATAGCTTCATCATATTTTTCATATTCAAAAATTAATGGATTAACTATTTCCATCATTTTTAGACGTAAATCAATATCTCCAATTGCTTTATGAATGTTTTGAAGAATTATTTGTTTGTAATTAGTCATTTATTTAATATCTCCTTCGTTCTTTTTAGTGATATTTCAATTACTAACATTAACATATCATTTGGAATTGAAATTTGTGTATCAATTGATGTATTAATTAGTAGAATTAATTCTCTAATGAGAGAATCATGTTCATGTGCCATTAATTGATATTTATCTAACATTTTTTTTAATTCATTTAATTCTTTAGTCATTATAATATCCAAAATATTAATTCAATTATTCCAATTAAACCACCTCTATAAATGAATTGAAACGTGAAAATAGCTATTAATCCAATTAGATAGATAATCCAGCCATATTTATTCCACATAATTATTCTCTATTAGTTAAATAATCCGTTTTACCATTGATGTTTACATATTTGACAAGTAAATAATCCAGTAGTTAAACTAAATAATTTACTTGCTTTACTTTTACATTTAGGACATTTCACATTTTCACCAATTCACCTAATTTACTAACTGGTTTATTTTTATTCTTTTCTTTCCATCGTTTAACTATTCCATCAGCTAATTCGACTGCTAATGAATTTGGATTCCAATTCTTAGCATCTCCTTTATTCATTGAACTATGAAATGCCGCGCGCTTACGCTCAACTATTCCATGAAGTATTGAATCAACAGTGTCGTCAGCAGTGACAAACACAACATTAATAACATTCGCAGTAGAACCGATTCGTCTAAAGCGGCCTGGCGCGGCTTGGTCTTCATTTTGTGGATTCCATTGTCTTTCATGCATTATCGCATCTGAACAGGATTGTAAATTGATTCCTTCACCTGATGCTAATGTAGACGCGACTAAAAACGCGCGCTTACTAGTCTTAAATAATTCTTGTATTCTAAATCGTTCTTCACCTGATTGTTCACCAGTTAATTTTAATACATCAATCTCTTTACCGAATTTGGACTGTAATTCATTAAATAATATTTCTCCAACGTCTTTATGATGAACGAAGATAGTTAATTTTCTATCAGTCTCTTCATAGAATTGTTCGGCGAATTCAATTGTAGCTGGTATTTTTGCAAGACCAGTTATGTGACGCATTCTGGATAGCTTCGCCAAGATATTCATTGAATTAATAGAATCTTCGGTTCCATCAATGATGAATTGATTATACCATTTGACGAAGTCAGATACTTCATCATCATATGTTGATTGTGATAAATCGTCTAATTGACAATTAAATAATGTCCTATTCACATCTGGTAATTCGGACATTACTTCATGTATTTCTCTTCTGATGGCAATATCTTTTATATATTCTTTAAATTGTTCTGGTCGCCGGATACCACCTTCTTTAGTTTTATTTCCATCGAATATCTTTTCGACCCATCTATCAATGTATCCTTGATATGAATGGAATTTCATTGGCGCCATCATATTAAGAACTGAAAAGAATTCACTACCTCTATTTTTCCAAGGTGTACCCGACAGAGCTATTACATTAACATTCTTAACTATTCTTCTTACCTGTTGTGTTCTAGATGAATCAGGATTTTTAATCTGTTGACATTCATCTAATATGATGGTTTTAATTACTCCATCAAATTTACTAATATCAAATCCTTGTTTAATTGTTTTACCGTTTTTAGACTTACGTTCCTTATGAACCAGCATATCATATGATATAATGTATCCTTTTAGTTTAGGAATCAATATATCTGAACTGGATGAAATGATTTGGGCCATGTATTCCGGCCCAAGCCAAATCAATATTTCTTTAAACCATTGAAATTTAATTGCTGATTTGACTACATATAATACTGGTAAGGCTTCAGGATGGAATTTAATGTAACCTAATGCTTGAATTGTTTTACCTAAACCCATTTCATCGAATATGGCTGCTCCTTTATTTATTGATAGAGCAGTCTCTATAAATCGCATACCATCAGTTTGAAATGAAAATGGTCTGTGTGTCAGGCAGACTTGACATGTATTTTTATTCCAAATGTGTTTACAATTTTTATTGTCATTCTCGTCAGCAATAAGTGAAGCGAATGGAGTTCCTTTAGGAATTAATTTAATTAGAGTATGACCGCATTCTAATCTAATTAATTTTTTATCAGGTTTTGTCTCGTTTTTAGATTCAATTAATGTTTCATGGATTGATTTAGCAATTTTACCACAATATTCACATTTATCTTGTAATCTAGTGATTTGATATTTAGCTTTACGAACCATTTCTTCTTCAAATGTAATCTCGACTTGCGCGCCAGACCTAATCGCATCAATTATTTCTGGAGTCAATGACATATTACTGCATGGATTAGTATTATCACATCCTAATTCAATTGCTTTATTAGCCCAAATTTCATCATGTTGATGGCCTGGAGTTAATGCATGAGCTATTTCGTGTTTAATTGTATTGATTATTTCAATATCAGGATGAATGTCTATGTGATGTGCATTTAATATAATACATTTGTCTTTATGTGAACAGAATCCTAAAAATTTATCATGGGCATTGGTAGATAAATGAATATGCCAATCATTTAGTTTGGCTGAATCCAGTGTATCTCGGAGTAATTTAGTTGCAGTTTCTCTAGTCATTTATTATATACTAGGTTCAATTTTAATAATTGTTTCGGTGGATAATTGTGATTCTGGTCTATCTGTATGTTTTATTATTGTAACTTCGGAAAATAAACAAATAGATTCTACATTCCAATAAGTATATCTTTTATCTGTAGTAATGATGATAATAGTCATTGAATTCCTTTTAAATGAATTATAGCTTCAAGTGGAGTCATATTCTTTTTAACACATATCATTTGAATGACAGCCATTGGAAAACCACTTTCATTTGAACAGCGAACTAATTCATTCTTATCGAATTTTTTAACTGGATTAATTGATTTTGGTTTACTAATAGGTTTCTCATGTGGAGTATAACTCATATCATTTAGCTTGAGTTTTTCTCTCTCTTCAAGTCTAAGTTTATTTGACAGAGTATTGAGATATGACTGAACCGCGCGTTGTTTATTTGATTCTTCAATTATTTCAGCTTGTTTATCGAATATAACTTTACTGAAATGTTTATATCTAACTGTTAGTTCATTGGCTAAATGAAAATGCTTATTCGTAATCGTGGCATCGCCATCAATTACTGTTTTTAGTTCATTGATTGAAACTGTTTGAGCGTTGAATATATCTTCTTTGACTTGAATTGAATAGTCTAACGCGCGCGACGATTCGAGTTTTAAATTATTAATTCTCTCCTGTTGCTTAGCTGGAGAATTCCTAATTAATTCTTCTTTTTCGATACAGGACGCGCAAAGTAACATTCCAGTATAATCAGGATACAATTCGCACGGCCCGATGAATGGACATGCTTCACATATCGCTAAGTTACTATGGTCCATTTGTAATCTGTGACATTTACTACATTTATAAGGGTCAACTGATGGATTGAATGAATGATTCATTTTACTAGTTCAGTTTCTTTTACTTTAATTTCATTTATACATTCTTTACATATTCTATGATTTGGTACAACTGGATGAATTTCACATAGAATACACAGTTCATTATCAATTAGTTCTTTTATAGTCATTATTCTAACTCCTTAGTTCTTTTTAGTTTATTCCAAAATAAAATAAATGTATTTATGATACACATATCTCGTTTTCTGACAATGTTAATATTCGTTGTGAAAAAATCAATTTGATACCAAATTAAATGAATAGTCATTATTCTAGTTCCTTAATTCTTTTTAGTTTGGTTATTGGTGAACCTTTTTCATTAGGAACAATGAATTGTTTTATCTCTTCAATTGAATAATTTTCACCTGTAATACAAGATGGACATTCCCTTAAATGATTGTCGTAAACTGTCTTACATGTTTTACAAATAATCATAATTAACTCAATTACTCAGTCAGGATTAAACGAACTCAATAAATAATTGTTATGAGTCTACGTTAACAATATTTACCCTGATTTTATCTGACTGAGTAATTCAATTAATTATTTATTAGTTTCCTGTTCTCTCTTATTTCTAAGATATTCAGTATAAACATCAAGTTTACCGAATACTTCAGTTTCTTCGCTTACTAGTTCAGGATTAAGACAATTAAAACAATGTGGCCGAGTCATCATCATATTAGTTGAATCGAATATGCCCATTTCGCCACAGCTCCAACAAATAAATCCTTTACCTGGAATTGTGCTTTCATAATGTTTTGGCATATGGTGATTACAATCGGGAAGCGCGCAAGCCCAAACTTCTATACCATTTACCTTAACCTTATGATATTTGTGAATATGCTTTTTACTCATTTTCTTCTTTCATTTCAAATTCTACTAATGGAACTAATGATGTAGTTCTTCGGACTATTAAAATATTTTCCTGTTTTCGCGGTCCTAATTTATCTACTTTACGTAGACAGGAATTACATACTAATATATCAATACAGGTATATAATCCAGTTAAATGATTACATATATCACAATTTGATATTTTAACTACTTTTTGTGGCATATGTTTTTTACTTGTTTTGATTATTGAATGTGTCTCGTTTCGATACACTGTGTCCTGTCTAAGTGACATCCTAGTCCCTGTCTCCTGTCTGAGTATACCATGCCAGGGTAGCCTTGTCAAGGGGTTCAGGCGGGGGAAAGGAAGTAATAATATATATAAAAAAAAAAAAAAAAAAAATAATTTAAATTTATAACTCCCTTCCTTCCCCGTGGGCTTTTTTTGCCTTCCCTGGCATTGGAAAATTAACACGGGAGGAAACACAATTTGAACTTCTAAAAAAAGGGAAC
>Ga0184637_10000185_pt1 | contig 44848 bp, 37 predicted proteins | sample PLM3_127_b2_FD_133143 | JGI IMG/M metagenome (GOLD analysis project Ga0184637, IMG submission 133143) | Groundwater sediment microbial communities from an aquifer in East River, Colorado, USA - PLM3_127_b2 | ecosystem: Environmental > Terrestrial > Soil > Riparian zone | place: USA: East River...
AACCGCTCGCCGGCGACGCGCGAGATCCTGACCGCGCTGCGGAAGAAGGGCGTCGCGTAGCAGGATGACCACCGACGTCCTGATCTGCGGGGCCGGGCCGACCGGCCTCGTGCTCGCGCTCCAACTCGCCCGAGCCGGCGTTCGAGTCCGAGTCGTCGACGCGGCGGCCGAGCCCGGGACCACATCGCGCGCGCTGGTCGTGCACGCACGCACACTCGAGATCTACCGCCAGATGGGTCTTGCCGACGCGTTCCTCGACGAGGGCGTGAAGTTCGAGGCGGTGAACCTGTGGGTCCGCCGCCGCCGAGTCGCCCACGTCGAGCTCGGCGCGATCGGGAAAGGGCTGACTCCGTTCCCGCACCTGATCGTCTGCGCCCAGGACCGTCACGAGCGCTTCCTGGCCGCGCAGCTCGAGCGCGCGGGCGTGCGGATCGAACGCGCGAGCGAGCTGATCGACTTCGAGCAGACGTCCGACCGCGTGCGGGCGCGCCTCCGCACCCCGGCGGGCGACCAGACATGTGAAGCGGCCTTCCTGGCGGGCTGCGATGGCGCGCATTCGCGGGTACGCGAAGTCATCGGGGTCGGTTTCCCCGGTGGGACCTACTCGCATGTGTTCTACGTGGCCGATGTCGATGCCACCGGGCCGATGATGAATAGCGAGCTGCACGTGGCGTTGGACGACGCCGACTTCATGGCGGTCTTCCCTCTGAAAGGCGGAACCACCGCGAGGCTGATCGGGACCGTGGAGGCCGAGGATGAACGCGCACGCGAGGCGCTCACCTGGGACGACGTCGGCCGGCGCACCGCCCTGCGCCTGCGCATCGAGGTCTCGCGCGTCAACTGGTTCTCGACGTATCGAGTCCATCACCGCGTGGCGAGCCGCTTCCGCGACCGACGGGTCTTTCTGCTCGGCGACGCCGCGCACGTACACAGCCCCGCTGGCGCGCAGGGAATGAACACCGGCATCGGCGACGCGGCGAACCTCGGATGGAAGCTGGCCGACGTGGTGCACGGGCGCGCGCGCGCAACCCTGCTCGACAGCTACGAGCCCGAGCGGATCGCGTTCGCCCGCCGGCTGGTCGCCACCACGGACCGCGCGTTCGTGATCGCGACGAGCGAGGGACGGCTCGCGCGCTTCGTCCGGTTGAGGATCGTGCCGCGGGTCCTACCCGCGCTGCTTCGGTTCGCGGCGGTGCGGCGTTTCGTGTTCCGCACCGTCTCGCAGACCGCCGTCAGCTATCGCGGCGGTCCGCTCTCCGCGGGCCGGCAGGGAGCCGTCCACGGCGGCGACCGGCTGCCGTGGGTCGAGGACAACTTCGCGGTCGTGGACGGCCGCGCGTGGCGGGTGCACGTCTATGGCAACGCGGGCCCCGGGGTCGAGGAGGCTTGCCGATCCCTGGGACTGCCTCTGCACGTCTTCGCATGGCGGCCGGTGATGGGCAAGGCGGGTCTCGTGCGCGACGCGCTGTACCTCGTTCGACCGGACGGTTACATAGCACTCGCCGATCCCGGCACGAGTCCGGCCGCGTTGGTGCGGTACGTGGAGGCGCTCTTCGGCAGACCATCGGATCGGCCTACCCCTGCGTGATCGGGATGTGCCGCGGCTGGCCGCGCACGCGGTCGAGCCAGGCGCACACGGCGGGGTACGGAGCCAAGTCGAAGCCGCCCTCGCCTGCAACGTGGGTGTAGGCGTAGAGCGCGATGTCGGCGATCGTGTAGCGGCCGCCGGCGAAGAAGTCGTGGCGGTGCAGGTGATCCTCCATCAGGCCGAGGGCGTCGTAGCCGCGCGCCCGCCGCGCCGCCACCTCCTCGGCCCGCGACTCGGCGGCGCCCGTGTGACACCAGAAGCGGACGACCGCGATGTAGGGCTCGTGGCTGTACTGCTCGAAGAACATCCATTGCAAGACCTGCGCGCGCCCGAGGCGATCGGCCGGCAGGAACGGAGTGCCCTCGGCGAGGTAGAACTGGATCGCGTTCGACTCGGCCAGCGCCGTGCCGTCCTCGAGCTCGAGCAGCGGGATCCGGCCGTTGCGGTTGCGCGCCAGGAACTCCGGGGTGCGGGTGGCGCCGCGCGTGATGTCGAGCTCCACGCGCTGGTACGGGATGTCGAGCTGGTGCAGCAGCAACCGCACCTTGTAGCCGTTGCCCGATTCGAGGTAGTCGTAGAGTCGCAGCAAGGGATTTTCCCCTCACAGAGCCTTCATGCCCTGCGCCGATCGTACCGATATGCTGTGCGCGCACCACTCACCAGTGCGGCCTTCGGGCGTTCGGGGTCAGACAAACATGAAGAGTTCGCTGCTCGCAATCGCGATCGCCGCGCTCGCCCTCGCCTGCACCGGCCCGGGCACCTCGGTCACCGAGGCCGAGGTCGTCGCGGCGCGTGACGGCGGGAACCTCGACGACCTGTACAAGAAGGTGCTCGCGGATCTGGAGGCCGAGGGAAGCCGCCCGGCGCCCCACACGGTCGCGATCAAGGCGCGGATCGGCGGCATCCTCGGCGAGCGGACGGTCGGCGAGATCACCGGCGCGCTCGACGGCGCCCGCCGCAAGGACGGTCTGGTTTCGCTGGGCGCGATCGAGGACGCGCGGCTGCGCATCCCCGACGTCGAGTACTACGACACCGCACAGGCGCTGCGCCTGAAGGAGAAGGTCGATCAGGAGGCGGCGAAGACCGAGGCGGCGGTGGCGGCCGCACTCGCGGCGCGAGGCGCGGTGGCGGACGGCGCGATCGCCGACAAGATCGCGCGGACGAACGACCTGCTCGACCTGCTGGCGCCCGGCAGCGACCGCGCGATCGCGCTCGAGGCGGAGCGCAACGGCTTTCTCGGCGTGCTCGCCGTCGACGTCGACGCGGCGATCAAGGCCGAGAACTACCAGGACGCCGGGCGGATGGCGCGGCTCGCCGCGGAGATCGCCCCCGAGAACCCGTCCGTGCAGGCGCAGATCGATACGATCGACAGCAAGCTCTTCGAGCAGGGTTTCTGGAAGAGCCTCGAGCAGGGCAACACGAGCGCGGCCTATCAGATGCTCCACGATGCGTCGAAGGCGGAGAACTTCGACGGCGTCCGCAAGCGCCTGTCCCCCGACGCCGACAAGATGGCCGACGCGTTCGTCGAGCTCGCGGCGGGCGCCGCGGAGCAGGGCAACCTGGCCGACGCGTATCGCGGCTTCCACCAGGCGCGCTCGATCCGGAACCTGCTCGGCGGCAGCCCGCGCGCGCAGCTCCCCGGCGAGGCGGCCTTCGTCGAGGCGATGAAGAAGCGCTACTGGGAGGCGCGCAAGCTAGAGCAGCACGGTCTCGCGTGGGCCTACCTGTCGGTGATCGAGGAGCTCGAGCCGATGTCGCCCCCGCTGTTGCGCCTAGTGCGCGAGACGCGCGAGCAGGTGGAACAGGTCGCCGTCAAGCGTCTCGCCGCGCTGCCGTTCCAGCACGCCAGCGGCGGGCCCGAGTTCGGCGAAGCGGTCAGCTCGAAGATCATCCAGTACCTGTTCGAGAGCATCCCGCAGGACCTCCGCATCATCGAGCGCGAGCAGCTCGAGGACATCCTGCGCGAGAAGGACCTGGGGACCGGTGGCGACAAGCTCGCGTCGGCCGACTACATCGTGCAGGGCGACATCCTCGAGGCGAAGGTCGACACAACAGAGAAGGCGGGCAAGAAGACCGTGCGCGTGGTGACCGAGACGGTCACCGAGCCCAACCCGCTCTATGCGCAGTGGGTGGGGCTCTCCGCCGACGACCGCGAGGACATCCCGAAGCCCGAGGCGACGATTACGCGCGACGTGAAGGAGGACGTCTCGGTCGAGACGACCGTGCACCGCAAGGTGGGCGTGTTCTCCGTCTCGTTCCGGGTCGTCGACGCCAACTCCGCGAAGGTGATGTTCGCCGACTCGCTGCACGTGAAGGCGCAGCACGAAGACACGAGCACCGAGGGCGTCGAGCTCGGCAACTTCAAGATGGAGTTCAAGCTCGCGAGCCTGCCGTCGGACCTCGAGATCCTGCAGCAGCTCTCCGACCAGGTCTCCCAGGAGATCGGGAGCCGGCTGGCGAAGGTCCTGCAGGAGCCCGAGAAGCGCTACGCCGAGGACGGGAAGCGCTTCGTGGACGAAGGCAACTACGCGAAGGCGAGCGAGAGCTTCGCCTACGCCCACGTGCTGGCGCAGCGCAAGGGACAGGACGTCGACGAGATCGGCGTCCGCCTGCGCGAGGCGGCGGTGATGACGCTGGAGCGCGGCACGGCGGGCTGAGCCGCCTCGGGATCGATGGGCGCTCCTGTAGGATTGGTTGCCCCGCGACCTGGGGGTTCGTGTTCTCGCTCCCGCTCTGTGGCGTCATCGACCCCCGGGAACACCCCTTGTCGCAGACAGATCGCCTTGGGAACTGGAGCGACAGCCGGGGTCGACGTCTCGGCCCTTGTCGCGTGCAGGTTACGCCCTCGCGTCGTGGGCAACGCTTGAACTCGCGAGGTAATCGCCGATAGGAGTCGCGCCGCACCCTACGCGCGTGTCCTCGAAGACCTCGGCGAGGCGCGTGGGTCCCGAGTCTGCGCGGAAAACGCAAAGGGTCGCCCTCGCGGCGGGGGCAAGTGACAACGCGGCGCGCGCAAACCCCGAGTGCGTCACCTCTGCGAAGCCTGCGCCTCGTCGTAGGTCAGCCCGAACACCGTATCCGTCAGCCAGCGCCGAAACCCCTCATTGTCGCTGAACTGCTTGAAAAGCTCCGTGTCGTCCTTGAGTACGGCTGTCATCACGCGCGCCAGAGCCTTGTCGTGCTCGATGCGGGCGTTCTGCTTGTCGGAGTTCTTCCTGGCGTTCTGGTACGCGGTGTCGGACGCGACCCGAGCGGGGATCTCGACCGTGATGAGCTGGTTCACCCGATCCGCGTCCGTCCACGGGATGTTGCCGAACTGGTCGTTGAAGGTGTTGAGGATGTTCGACAGCCGGTCGAGCTCAGGCTCCGGCTTGCGCCCGCCGCCGCTCGTCGGCACCGGCTCGATCTCCGCGTCTGCGTCCGGGAGCTGGATCTTCATCGCGGCCTGCTTCTCGACCCGGTAGCTGTCCATGTCGATCGCCTCGAGGATGCCCTTGGACAGGTCCTGCTCTACCGGCGCCGGCAGCTTGGAGACCAGGAAGTTCAGGAAGATCGAGAGCTTCTCCCACGGAGCGTGGGTATAGGGAAGGATCGAGGCCAGGAAGCCGTAGGTGCGCGTGAACGCCTTGGCCTTGCCCTTGAAGTCCACCTGCCCGTCCTCGTCGAGCTGCTCCCGGTAGACCGCGACGCAGGCATCGAGGATCGGGTCGAGCCGGTCGCGGTCGGCGCCGCCGAGGTAGAGCTCCACGAGCTCCTCGACTTGCTCCAGCGCGTAGACCTGATAGCCGTCGAGCGCGGCCTTTAGATCGTGCAGCTTGTTCGGGTCGGTCTCCTCGCTGAGGATCGTCGTGCGGTAGTAGTCGGCGAACGCCGCGCCGATCGTCTCGGCGTCGTTCATGAAGTCGAGCACGAAGACGTCGTGCTTCTTCGGGTGCGCCCGGTTGAGTCGCGACAGCGTCTGCACCGCCTTGATGCCGGAGAGCACCTTGTCGACGTACATTGTGTGCAGCAGCGGCTCGTCGTAGCCGGTCTGGAACTTGTCGGCGCAGACGAGGAAACGGTACGGGTCCTGCTGAATCCTGTCCCTGATCTTGTGGCTGGGGAAGCCGTTGAGCGAGGTCTCGGTCAGCTTCACGCCGCCGTACTCGTGCTCGCCCGAGAAGGCGACAATGGGCCGGTGCGGGCTCTTGCACTCCGCGAGATAGTCGCGAACCGCGTGGAAGTATTGGATCGCACGCTCGATCCCGCTCGTCACCACCATCGCGCGCGCCTGCCCGCCGATCTTGTTCAGCGCCAGCACCTGCTCGTGGAAGTGATCGACCATGATCTCGGCCTTGAGCTGGATCGCGTAGTCGTGGCTCTCGACGTAGCGGCGCAGCTTCTTCCTCGCCCGCTTTGTGTCGAACTCAGGATCGCCCTCGACCTTCTTGATCAGCTTGTAGTAGCTCTCGACCGGGGTGTAGTACTCGAGGACATCCAGGATGAAGCCTTCCTGGATCGCCTGCTTCATCGTGTAGCCGTGGAAGGGCCGATGCGGGACCTTGCCGCCGGGCTGCGGGTTCGGTTCTCCGAAGATCTCGAGCGTCTTGTTCTTGGGCGTGGCGGTGAAGGCGAAGTAGCTCGCATTGGGGAGGAGCTTCTTGGCCTCCATCAGCCGGTTGATCTTGTCCTCGGTGGTCTCGTCCTCCTCCTCGGCGCCGGCCTCCGAGAGGGCGACGCTCAGCGCGGCGGACGTGCGCCCTCCCTGGCTCGAGTGCGCCTCGTCGATCACGATCGCGAAGCGCCGGCCGCGCTGCTCGTTCCCGATCTCGTCGAGGATGAACGGGAACTTCTGCACCGTGGTGATGATGATCTTCTTGCCGCTCTCGATGAACCCGCGCAGGTCGCCGGAATGCTCCGCGTGCCCCACCGTCGCGCTCACCTGGGCGAACTGCTTGATCGTGTCGCGGATCTGCTGGTCGAGGATCTTCCGGTCGGTGACGACGATGATCGAGTCGAAGACCTCGTGGCCGTCCTTCGCGAGCCCGATCAGCTGGTGCGCGAGCCACGCAATCGAGTTGGACTTTCCGCTCCCCGCCGAGTGCTGAATCAGGTAGCGCCTGCCCGCGCCGTGCTCGCGCACGTCGGCGAGCAGCCGGCGCACGACGTCGAGCTGGTGGTAGCGGGGCCAGATCTGGGTGGCCTTCTTGCGACCCGTCTTCTCGTCCTTCGTCTCCACCACCTGGGCGTAGTTCTCGAGGATGTCGGTCAGCCCCTCGCGGGTGAGGATCCGCTTCCACAGGTAGTCGGTCTTGAGCCCGTCGGGGTTCGGCGGGTTGCCCGCGCCGTCGTTCCAGCCGCGATTGAACGGCAGGAACCAGGAGGCATTGCCCTGGAGGTGGGTGCAGAAGCGCACCTCGTGGTCATCCACAGCGAAGTGCGCCACACAGCGCCCGAACTCGAAGAGCTTCTCGCGCGGGTCGCGGTCGCGCATGTACTGCTGTACGGCGTCCCCGACCGTCTGCTTGGTGAGACTGTTCTTCAACTCGAAGGTCGCGACGGGCAGGCCGTTGATGAAGAGGCCCAGATCGAGCGCGAGCTGCGTCTCGTCGCGGCTGTAGCGGAGCTGGCGCGTCACGCTGAAGCGGTTGGCGGCGTAGAGCGCGCGTGCCCGCTCGTTCCCGGGCGAGGGGGTGCCGTAGAAGAGATCGATCGAGTGCGCGCCGTGCTTCACGCCGTGGCGCAGCACGTCGATCGTGCCGCGCCTGGTGACCTCGCCTTGGAGGCGGGCGAGGAACTTGCGCCGCGTCGGGCCGTCCGAGCCGAGGTCGAGCGCCTCGGCCGCCTCCGGCTGTGTCTTCCGTAGGAACGCCGAGAGCTGCACCAGGTCGACGCAGTGCTCGCGGTCGTACGCGTCGGGGGCACCGCAGATCCAGCCGGCGTTGTACGCGGCCGGCCGCTCGCCAACGGCGTCTCCCGAAACAGCTCCCGAGTCGCACGCCGAGCCGGTGAGCGCCTTGCAGATCAGCCGCTCGAGGCCGCGCTCGCTGGTATCAGTGACACTCACGCGGGCCCAGGCGTCGTGAGTGGCCCCGCCCAGCCCTTCCTTGTCAGCACGTTCGCCGCGATGCCGATCTGACGCGGGGTGAATTGTCGCTTGCGTTCGTTCCACGCGTACGTGCGCGTGATCACGTCAGCCAGCGTCTGCACGGTCTCGTGGCTCATCACCCAATGGACGCTCGACAGGAGCTCGAGGCCGAAGGGCGACTCGAACCCCTCCACCAACTGAACCACCCTGTCGAAACGCGCACGGGTATCCCCATGCGCCGTGAGGAAGCGGGTCGCGCCGTCCACCGCGCCCGGCACCAGGGTAAGCTGCTTGTCAGGCGCGTCTCCTCCGTCATCGTAACCGGCGATCAAGTGTCCTTCGATTGCATGGAGTACATGGCGTAGGTTCTCGGCATAAGGCCCATAGATGGCTTGCGTGTACTTCAGCCGTAGTGGCTCACCTGCCTCCTGCATGAAGTACATCAGCTTGTGCACTTCCAGCAGGGTGACGAATGGGTCCAGCAACCCGCCGAGATAGCGGTGCACCAGCTCGACCAACGCGGCGCGACCTGCCGTCATCTTCGGCACTTCGCGGCGATGCGCCATCGTGTCGGATGCAGGGGCGCCCTTGGGCTCGTAGACGAAGACTCGCACATCGTCGAGCGGCAGAAGAGCTGCTTCGATGCGCGGCCTGACCTCAACCCAGTCGAGGCCACCTAGTCCGCTTCCGAGCGGTGGAATCGCGATCGAACGGACGCCCTTGGCTCGGATCACCTGCACCAACGCCGCCAACCCTGCTTCGATGTCTTCGATGCGGCTCTTGCCGCGCCAGTGGCGCTTCGTCGGAAAATTGATGATGAAGCGCGGGGGGGTGAGCTGCCCAGTCTCGAACACGAACATGCGCCCCGGCTGGACATCTCCGCGGTGGCATGCCTCTGCGTAAGCTTCGAAATTGTCTGGATAGGCGTTCTTGAATTGCAGCGCGATGCCGCGGCCCATGACACCCACGCAGTTGACAGTGTTGACGAGCGCCTCAGCCTCGCCCTCGAGAATGTCGCCGGTCTTGAACTCGAGCATCGTCGCACGCTCCTCGCTCAGTAATACCAGTTCGAAAGAATCTCGACCGCCGGCCGATGGCTGTTTCTTGGCAGAGCGTTCGCCGCCAACTGATAGGTCGTTCGTGAGTGCACGCCGATGCGCTCCACCAGATGCCAAGGGAAACTCAGCTCCAGCAGGAACTCGGCCTGCTTTCCGTCCTTGCAACGCCGCCAGTCCGTCGCCTTTACAGCGTTCCAATCGACCTCGTTCAGGTGCGCGAGATCGCAACGGTCCTCGAAGTAGTACGAACCTGCGTTCGACAGGGTGAAGGCCCAGCGGCGGCCCTCGCGCTCCGCCCAGTCGACCACTGTATGCAAACCGGCTTCGAAATGGATGATCGGCCCCTGGCCGCCCCGGTAGCCGAGCTCCGGATGATTGCGCTGATAGATCAAATACAGCATGACTGAGCGCGGGCAGAAATAGAAGGGCACGCAATCGCCCACGCGCAGAGCTGGGTGGCTGCTCAAACGAAGCTCATCGAGGCGCCGTTTCTTGATGCTGCTCATCCCGATCGTGGTGCCGGGAGGTGCGCGCCGCAGGACCTCGCGATCGCACCAGAGGCATTGGTCGGCGACGATCGAGGGCAGCCTGTCCACATGGGCGATGTGATAGACCATGGGCCGTGCCGGTACCGTCACTCCTCGGTTTCCTCAGGCTCTGCGTCGAGGTTGTCGGGCCCGTCCTCTTCCACTTCGGGCAGAGCTTCGGCTTCGTCCGACGGCTCCGACCGGTCGGCCCCTTCGGGCAGTCGCGTCGCCGCCTCGCGCACGTCGAGCTTGCCGGTGACCACGTCGGCGATCAGGCGCGTACGGTAATCGCGCAAAAGGGCGATCTCGCGCTGGGCCCGGTCGATGGCTACGATCGGAGTGTCACTGGATTCCTCTATCGCAGACACGATGGCGTCCTGCTCGCGGCGCGGGGGCAACGCGAGCCGAAAATTCTTGATCCGCTCGACATTGACATGTGGCGCAGCAGCTCCGATCAGGTCCGCCGCGGCCTGCGAATAGATATGCCGACAGTTGATCTGCCACATCACGTATCCGCTGTTGTGAAGCGAATTGATGCGGAAGGCCATCATCCTTTGCGAGATGCAGAGCCTAGCTTGGGCGGGGACCAGTGCCGCGATACCGAAACGCTCTCCTTCCCTCGTGTAGAGGATGTCACCCGCATCGGGAACCATTCTCGCCGTCCACTTCCGGTAGTTGTCCTCGTCGACGCGGCGCGCTCGATCCAGTAGGACTCTCCCACGCACCACGTCGGCCGTCCGTATGGCCGGATAAGCTCCGTTGTCTGAATACACTGGTGTCGCGTGCAAACAATCTACGATCTCAGCGGCAACGAACTTCAGCCTTGTGATAGTCCAGTGCTCCGGAATGTCCCCCAGCCACTCCACGCCGGAGGGCTTTAGGCAAACGTTGGGGTCGAGGCCGCGGGTAACGGCACGGTGGATGATGGCCTGCTTTTGCTCCTCCAGCAGCTTGATCAGCTTCTGCTTAGCGCGGATGTAGCGCCGGATCCGCCGGTCCGCGTGGTCGATGAAGCGGACGATGGCGGCTTGTTCCGCGAGGGGCGGGACAACGGAAGGCATTGCGTCGAAGTCTGGCGTGTAGAGGCGGTTGAAGCCGCTTCCGATGCCCTTCGAATGCTGGGCGAACTGATCTACAAAGATCGGGGTCTTGAACAGATGCTCAAAGAACTTCACCTTGGATCTGCCGATCGCTCCGAAGACGCTGTAATCGGGACTTACCACTCCCGTATAAGTCGAGAGCGCAAACATTCCGGACCATGCCTGCATCCGATTCATCACCAAGTCGCCAGGCGAGCAAACTTTGTACTTCGACAGATCCTCGACGCTCGCAATGCGGTTCGACGCCTCCGCTTGCGGCACTATGCCCTTCGCTCGGGTCAGCGAAAGTAGAACGCCACCACCGTCGCCGCAGCGCTCGTCCTTTTCACGGAACAGCGTCTTGATTCGCCGCACCTCCCAATGCTCAGGAACCTCCCCCAGCCACAGCACGTCTGAGTCCGTCATCGCGGGGTAGGGCTTGAGGTCGGCGATCACGTCTTGCCTCCCCGTCGCCTATCTGTTTCTCCACGCTGAACTAGCTCGCGCGCACGCCCTCGGAGCAGCTCGGGTTCGACGACGACACGGTTCATGGGTTCTTGTAGCCCTTCACGCGCTTGAACCAGGAATCAACTCGTTCGAGTTCCGCCTCCAGGTCGCCGACCTCAGGCGCGACATAGTTCACCAGCGCGCTCTTGTCGTGGCGCTTGGCCCATTGCGACACGCGGCTATAGCTGACCTCGAATTCCTTGTGATCTTTGTCCGAGAAGCGCGCCAGTACCTTCACCATCATCGGGCGGACCTCCAGCCCACCCTCCGCGAGGACGGATCCAACAATTTCCTGGCTGAAGATGCGCTCCCAGGTCTCAGACAAGTTCCCGGCCCAGATGGCCACAGCGTCTTCGTAGGCTTTCGGATCCCATGTGCCACAATCCTTCTTGATTCGAGCCAAATCTGTCCGAAGCTCGTCCAAGCGCGCAGGGACATCCTTCGCCTTCCAAGGGTGCGCGGTGCCGCACGCCCCCGGCTTTCGTTCGTCTGCACGGCTCCGCGTCACCGACCGTTCGGCGATCGGGACGCCCTTGCCATTGGCCTCTCGTTTGAGGTCCGCAACGAAGGAGACATCGTGGGTGAACACGACGACCTGGCGTGTCTCGGCGAACGCCACGAGGCGCGCCGCCACGAGCCCTCTGCGGATGTGGTCGAGAGACGTCACCGGGTCATCCAGAATGATCGCCGAGTTGGATGCGTCGAGGTGGGCTTCAGTGAAGAGCGCCGCGAGGCCGAGCGCTGTGCGCTCGCCTTCGCTGAACACGCGCGGCAGCGTGACTTGCTGGCGCGCCCCGACGAGCTTCGGCTGATGAAGCAACGCGCCCTTGTCCGCTCGCGTTCGGGCGATGGTCACGCGCTCGAGGCGAAGCCGATCAGTCTCCCGGGTGAATGCGTCACGGACCACCTCCGTAATGCTCTCTTCGGAGAGTTCGAGAATCTTCTTCGTGATCGGGCCAGTCGCAGCAGCGGACTTAGCCGCTTCGAGGGCCTCGCGCTCCTTCAGGCGCGCGATCTCGTTGACTATGGCATCTCGTGACTTCTTGACCTCTCGCAGCAAGTCGAGCTCCGTCCTCCTACGGGTGAGCTCCGCAAGCTGCTTCTGGATCACATCCGGGTTCGCCAGGTCTTCCGCAGCAGCCTTCGCCCCTTTGCTGGCTTCCGTGAGGCGGGTGATGGTGGTGCCACGGTCGATGTCCGATTGGGGAATCTTCCCCGGACTCGCGAGCGCCCCAAGCGTCTGTTCTCGCGCCGTCTCATACTTCTTGAGAAGCCCGCGGACCTCAGCCACAACGACCCGATGGCTCGTCTCCAGATCCTTGAGATTGTTCACAATCGCCTCGGGCGAGACGGCGAGGCTGGTACGTCGTTCAGCCTGACGGTCATGGAGCTGGCGCGCTTCCTCCAGCCGCACTTGGGTGTCGTCCTTGACAAAGCGTTCGAACCGCGAGAGTCGCTCGCGACCTTCTTCTTCCAAGGTCTGCTGACACAGCACGCATATACAGTCGTCATCGAGAACAGGAAACGCCTTGTGAGGATATGCGTTCTCCTCGGAGAAGCGCCTAGCAGACTCCCACAACGCTTTCCAGGGAGAGCTCCCTACACCGGGCAAGGGCTCTGACTCGAAGGATCGGGCAAGGACGGCCGCGGCCTCCTCGAGAGCCTCGAGTGCGTCTCGATGTCCTTGAAGAGCCGCCAGTCCCTCGTTCCCAAGTACTGCGTTCAACTCTTCCAGATGCTTGCGCAGAGCTTCGAGCTTCTCGCTCTGTCGCGTGAGATTCTGTCGTTCCTTGCTCGTGTCGGCGGTGCGCAGGCGCGCCTCCTGAGCTTTGAGATCGTCGATGGTCTCGCTCGATTCGTCGAACTTCTGGATCAGTCCGTCGAGGGATTCGACCGACGCGCTCCCCGATATTCGAGTGAGAAACCTACCTGCGTCAGTGTCCTGGACGTCCTCAGGAACGACCGGCAAGTCGTTGGTCCTACCGACGTTCTCCACGAGCTTGCCGTCGATTCGGTTCCGGACCGCGACGCACGCCTCGATGAGGCCGTCCATGAGGAAGAGCGCGGAAGGCCGGTATGGGAAGTCAGACTCCGCGGCGATGTAGGCGTTGCCGCACGCCGCGTCGTAGAAGAGCATACGTTGCAGCTCCGGACGGGCTGATTCGGGCCAGCTGAGCGGCTCCTCTTCATCCCCTATACGGACGGTCAGGATCGCGGTCGGTTTTGCCAGAGCCGTGTCGCGGAATACGTCCGAAAGGACATCCTCCTGGTGGCGGGCCCGCGTAATGCGCTTGAGCAACCTCGCATAGCCGGACTTTCCGCTCGCATTGTCGCCGTAGATGATGGTCAGACCGCCCGGCTCGAAGGTAAGCGGGTCCTTGGACTCCAGTGCGTTCACGTGCTCGGGCTTCTCAATCGACACGAGGCGAACGGACGGGTCCTCGGGCGCTGCCTGCGGAAGCTGCTCGAGGCCAAAGACTGGCTCGGGGAGCTGCTTTGTTGCAACGATGTCCTCGACCAGTCGGTCGTAGTCCTCGTCGGAGAGCACGTCGCCGGCGGCGACTCGGCGCATGACCTCTCGTTGCCACGCGGGGCGATCCTTGCTCCAGGCAACGATCAGTTCCTCTAGCGCCATGAGCGTCGCCCTCCCGAAGCGCTCAGCGCTCGACTCTCGTGGGGCCGCTGCCCGTTCCGATGATCTCTTCGAGCAGCCCCTCAGTCTCCTTCTCCAGCGCCAGGATGTCGGCGCGGATCTCCTCCAGCGTGCGCAGCGGCTGCGGCTTGTAGAAGTAGCGGGTGAAGCTGACCTCGTAGCCGGTCTTGACGCTGTCCGACGCGTACCAGGCGTCGGCGGCGTGGGGCAGCACCTCGCGGCGCAGGAAGGCCTCGATGCCGCCCTCTTCGAGCAGCGGCACCTGCTCGGTGTCGCGCAGGTCGGGGTCGGGCTCGTACTCGACGACCGCGGGCTTGCCGGCGATGGTCGCGGCGAAGAGGCCGCGCAGCGGATCGGCGGCGGTGCCCTTCTTGTGGATCTTCTTGATGACCGGCGGCGCGTCCTCCGCTCGCTCGGCGCTCTCCTTGAGCGCCTTGATCTCCTTGGCCGCGTAGGCGCGGCCGGGGTCGATGCCCGCGAGGCGCAGCGGCCGCTCGACCGTCACCTTCCAGTAGCCAAAGGCGGCGTTCGCGAAGATCTTCGACTGCTCGGTCTCCTTGAACTCGAGGAACGTGTCGCAGATGCGCTGGATGTCCTCGTCGGAGAGCTCGCAGTTCTTCTTGCCGAGGTTCTTGCGCAGCGGCTTGAACCACTGCGTGGCGTCGATGAGCTGGACGCGGCCGGCGCGGTGCTCGGGCTTTCGGTTGCTGAGCACCCAGATGTAGGTCGCGATGCCGGTGTTGTAGAACATGTTGAGCGGCAGGGCGACGATGGCCTCGAGCCAGTCGCTCTCGATGATCCAACGACGGATGTTGCTCTCGCCCTGACCGGCATCGCCGGTGAACAGCGAGCTGCCGTTGTGCACCTCGGCGATGCGGCTGCCTAGCTTCGTGCTGCGCTTCATCTTGGAGAGCATGTTGGCCAGGAACAGCATCTGGCCGTCGCTCGAGCGGGTGATCAGCGAGTACTCCGGGTCACCCGCGTGCTCGATCGCAAAGCGCGGGTCTTTGATCCCGCCCTTGCCGCCCATGCGTTCCTGATCTCCCTTCCAGCTCTTGCCGTAGGGCGGATTGCTGAGCATGAAGTCGAACTCGCGCGAAGGGAACGCGTCGTTCGACAGCGTCGAGTGCTCCGGCCCGCCGACGATGTTGTCCGCGGCATCGCCCTCGCCCTTGAGCAGCAGGTCCGCCTTGCAGATGGCGTAGGTCTCGGCGTTGATCTCCTGGCCGTAAAGGTGGGTGGCCACCTGCTTGCCATGCTCGTTGGCGAGCTGCTGGAGCGTCTCCTCGGCGACGGTCAGCATTCCGCCGGTGCCGCAGGCGCCGTCGTAGAGGAGGTAGGTGCCCGACTCGATCTGCTCGGCGATCGGCAGGAAGACGAGCCGCGCCATCAGCTTCACGGCGTCGCGCGGCGTCCAGTGTTCGCCCGCTTCCTCGTTGTTCTCCTCGTTGAAGCGGCGGACCAGCTCCTCGAACACCGTTCCCATTCCGTGGTTGTCGAGGCCGGGATGCTTCACCGAGCCATCGCCGTTGCGCACGGGGTTGGGGCTCAGATTGATGTCGGGCGAGAGGAGCTTCTCGATCAGCGTGCCCAGCGCGTCGGCCTTGGAGAGACGCGGGATCTGGTTGCGGAACTCGAAGTTCTCGAGGATTTCTTGGACATTGGGCGAGAAGCCGTCGAGATAGGCCTCGAAGTCGGCCTTGAGCTGATGCCGGCTGGCGCGCGCCTTGAGATCGCGCAGCGTGAACTTCGACGTGTTGTAGAACGCCTGCCCCGCGGCGTCGCGGAGCGCCCGGTCCTGGTGGACGATGCCGACCCCGTCGAGCGAGGCTCGCATGTCGAGGACCGCTTGCTTCGTCGGCTCCAGCACCGCGTCGAGGCGGCGAAGCACGGTCATCGGCAGGATCACGTCGCGGTACTTGCCGCGCACGTAGAGGTCGCGCAGGACGTCGTCGGCGATGCCCCAGATGAAGTTGGCGATCCAGTTGAGCTGGCTTTGCTCCACGATCAGGCCTTCTGCCGCATCGATCCCGCCTCGGGGGTCCGGTCCAACCGCGCTCAGCCTACCCGAACACGGTCCGCCGATGTCGGCACCATCTGCCACCACCGGCGCCCGCGAGATCTCGTGGCCGTCCCACGGTACCCACGATGAGTCGCGCCCGCCGTTTCGCGACGAAACATCCGCTCGGACCCTGGGCAACCGGTCCGGCGGGAGAATCGTCAACCGCCCGCGCGCTGTTTCGCGGCGGCAGCAACGGCGGCGGCGAGATCCGGGTGGCGCGGGGAGACCTTGCGGGCCTGCGCGAGGTAGCCGTCCGCCGCGGTGAGGTCGCCGCGCTCGAGTGATTCGCGGGCGAGCTGGATACAGCGCGCGGCGGTCGCCTGGATGCCGCTCTTCGCCTCGCGATTTCCTGCGTCGAGCGAGAGCACTTCGCGAAACTTGTCGTAGGCGTTGTCGCCAGGTGGCGTCGTCAGCGCGTCGCGCTCGAGCGCGTTCTGCGCGCCGCGCAAGAGGCCCATGACCCGCAGGCGCCCCTTCGCGCCGGCGACGCGATCGGCGCGGCGCGGCGCCGGCGCAGCAGCCGGAGCGGGTGCCGGCTCGGGCGGCTTCACGGCGGCGACGACCTCCACAGTCGCCGCGGCCGTCGGTGCCGGCCCGGTCTCGCGCACACCCACCACCGCCACCGGCTGCGCGTCGAGCTCGCCGGCGGGCCGCAACGCGATCACCGCCGCCGCCGCGAGGCCGGCGAGCGCGACCGCCGCGGCGCCCAGCAGCGCCGGGCGACCCCAGCCGCGTCGCTCGGCGCCCGCGGGCGCCGGCCGCGGTGCCGCCGCACCGGCGCCGAAACGGCCGTCGAGTGTCGCCGGCCGGTCTTCGGGATGGAGCGCGAGCATCGCGTCGATGTCCGCGCGCAGCGCGGCCGGGCAGTCGTTCGGCACCCCGGTTCGCTGGCGGCGCGCGTCCACCGCCTCGACGACCGAGCTTCCCATCGGCAGCGCGGCGCCGGTTGCGGCGGCGTACAGCACGAGGCCCAGCGAGTAGACGTCCGAGCGCCCGTCGATCCGCCCGTCGAAGAAGCCGAGCTGCTCCGGCGACGCATAGCCCAGCTTGCCCTTGAAGCCCTCGAGAATCGTCTGCTGGCCGGAGGCGAGCACCTTGGCGATCCCGAAGTCGATCAGCTTCGCGTGCTCGGCGCGGCCGCCGGGCAGGATGATGTTGTCGGGCGAGAGATCGCGGTGGATGACGCCGCGCGCGTGGGCCGCCGCGAGCCCCGATCCGACGCGGCGCGCGAGCGTCTGCACCTCGTCCACCGGCAGCGCGCCGCCGGAGCGGATGCGATCGGCGAGCGAGATGCCGTCGATCATCTCCATCACCAGGTACACACGCCCTTCGGCGTCGGAGAGCAGATCGTGACAATTGACGACCGCCTCGTGGCGCACCGAGAGCAGCGCCTTCGCCTCCCGGTCGAAGAGCTCAGCGGCCCGAGGATCGCTCGCGACGTTCGGGTGCATCACCTTGATCGCGCGCGTCTCGCCGAGACGCCGGTGACGCGCGCGGTACACCTCGCCCATCCCACCCGCGCCGAGCACGTCGACGATCTCGTACTCGCCGAATAGCACCGTCCCGGGAGCGAGCCCGTGCCGAGGTGTGGCCGGCGCGCGCGGGGGGACCGCGATCTCGCTCGGAGTGGGCTCGCTGCCGTAGACGGTCGAACGCGGGTCTGCGTCCTCTTCGCTCGCCGCGACGCGCGTCTCGCCGGGCTCCTCCGCCACCGCGCGCGTGGGCTCGTCCGCGTCCTCGCGCGCTCCGCTCGCTGGATCGTAGGCGGTCTCGTCTTCGGCCATCTTCGTTGGCGGAGGGTACACACCGCACGCGAGCTCGCGTAGGGCGGGAGAATCCCGCCTGCCGCGTTATGGCGGGTTGCACCCGCCCTACATCGGGTCGGGCCCGGGGATCCAGTGGACGCACTCGGGGCGGACCGACAGCGACATCGGATCGCCGATCGAGAGCGTGCGGGCCAGCCCGCGGCCCGCGAGCAGATGCGTCCGCAGCTCGAGACCCGCCCACGCGACACGGACGTGGGTCGTGATGCCGTCATCGACCAGGCTCTCGACGCGACCCTTGCCGATCGCTTCGCCCTCGCCGCGCCCGACGTCGAGCTTGAGATGCTCGGGGCGGATCCCGATCCAGCCGATCTCGCCCGCCGGCGGTGTCGTGGCCAGCGGAACTCGGTGCGCGTCGTCGACGCGCCCCCAGCCATCCGGATCGGCGACGGCCGCAACCAGGTTGTCCATGCCGACCAGGCGGGCGACCGCTCGGCTCGCCGGGCGGGCCAGCACCTCGGCGCGCGGGCCCTGCTGCCGCACGCGCCCTCCGATCAGCGCGGCGATCCGGTCGGCGAGCAAGAGCGCGCGGCGCAGATCGTGCGTGACGACCGCCACCGCGACGCCGGTTTCGGCGATCACCCGTCGCAGGTCGAGCGTGAGCGCGGCCTGGCCGGCCAGATCGAGGTCGTCGTACGGCTCGTCGAGCAACAACACCGCGGGCAGCGCGGCAAACGCGCGCGCCAGCACGAGCCGGCGCAGCTCGCCGCCCGACAGTGTCGCCGCGCGGCGCGCCGCCAGATGGCCGATGTCGAATCGATCGAGCGCGGCACGTACGCGCTGCTGCGCGTCGCCGCGCGAGAGCCCGCTGCCGAGCAGCGCCGCGCGCACGTTGTGCGACACCGATCCGGCGAACGCCGCCGGGCGCTGGAAGACCAGCGCCGCCGCACCGCCGGCGCGCTGCTCGCGCGATCCGCGCGACAGCGGCTCGAGCCCGGCGAGCACGCGCAAGAGCGTGCTCTTGCCGGCCCCGTTGGGGCCGAGCACCACGAGCACCTCGCCGCGGTAGAGCGAGAGCTCGTCCACACGCAGGCGGAACGCGCCGGCACGCGACGCCCGCACGAGATCCACGTCGCGGACCGTGAGCACCGGCTCGCTCACGCACGTCCACTCTGCTGCACTGCTGTCAACACGCCGGCGAGCACGCCCATCAGACCGAGCAGCACGGCGGCCAGGCCGATCGCCGCCTCGAACGCGCCCATCTGCGTATACATCAGGATCGCTGTCGTCAACACGCGCGTCTCGCCCGCGATGTTGCCGCCGACCATCATCACCGCGCCCACCTCGGACAGGATGCCACCGAGCGCCGCGATCACCGCCGCCAGCAAGCCGAGCCGGATCTCGCGCAGCAAGAGCCACAGCCGCCAGCGCGCCGGGATGCCGAGCGCTCGCACCTGCAGCTCCCAGTCTTCGGCGAGCGCGCCGACGGCGGCCAGCGTGATGCCGACCACGAGCGGCAGCGCGATCACGACCTGCGCCGCGACCATCGCGGTCGGGGTGTACATCCACCCCAGCCCGCCTAGCGGTCCACTGCGCCACAAGAGCAGCGCCGCGACCAGGCCCACCGCGACCGGCGGCGCGCCCATCCCGGAGTTCACGGCGGCCACGAGCCCCGCTCGTCCGCGAAAGCGGCGGCGCCCCAGCGCGATGCCGACCGGCAGGCCGAGCAAGAGCGCCAGCCCCAGCGCCGACCCGCACACGCCGAGCGTGCGCAGCGTGATGTCGACCAGCTCTGTCCGCGGGAGCTCGGTCACCGTCCGGGCGAGCTCGTCGCGGGCGAGGGGGCTGCGAGCAAGAACGGGCGGAAGAGTGGCGCGCCGAAGCGCTCGTGCCCGTACTCGCCGATCCGGCGCTGGGTGTCGGGATCGACCAGGAACGCCTCGAAGCGCTGCGCGGCCTCTCCGCGCACGCGCCCTGCGAAGCGCTTTGGATCGATCCGCAGCACCGCGTACTCGTTGCGCAGCAACGGCGCGTCCTGCGTCAGGCGCACCAGCCCGGTGCGCTCGCGATAGGCGAGAAAGGTGCCGATGTCGGAGAGCGCGTAGGCGCGCCGCTCGCCCGCCACCTGGAGCGTGAGGCCCATGCCCGAGCCGGTGCTGGTGAAGCCGGGCCAGGGCGGCGTGGCGTCGAGGCCGGCAAGCGCGAGCAGCTGCTTCTCCCGGCGGTGGGTTCCCGAATCGTCGCCGCGGCTCGCGTACGGGGCCTTCGCGGCGGCGATCGAGCGGAACGCCGCGGCGGGATCAACAGCCGTCGCGACCTTCGCCGGGTCCTCTGGCGGCCCTGCGATCACGAAGTAGTTCTCCATGAACGGCGTGCGCGCGAGCGCCGCGCCAGACGAGACCAGCTCTCGTTCGCCCTTCTCGTCGTGGCTGACCAGCACGTCCGCATTGCCTTCGGCTCCCATCCGGAGGGCAGCCCCGCTGCCCACGGCCACCACCTGCACCGCGATTCCGGTACGCTCGCGGAACACCGGAAGCAGCGCGTCGAGCAGCCCCGAATCCTGCACGCTGGTGGTGGTGGCGAGCAGCAGCAGCTTGGCCTCGTCCGCGCGCGCGGCCGCCGGCGCGCCGGCGATCCCGCAAGCGAGTGAGAGCAGGATGAGTGCGATGCGGATGCGAAGGCAGAGAGGCGAGCGCACGGCTTTCTCCACGGTGTGGGGCGGCCGGCAGGATACGGCAATCGTCCCGCGGCAAGCGAGACGGCGCTGATGGCCCGGCGACCGTTGGCGCGCCCGCCGCGCTCGGCGTGCATCACGCCGGAGGGCGTGCGGCGCCTCCAGCAAGAGTACCAGCGGCTGTGGTCCGTCGAGCGGCCGAAGCTCGCGCGTGAAGTCGGCGAAGCGGCCGCGCAGGGCGACCGCTCCGAGAACGCGGAGTACATCTACGGCAAGCGCCGGCTGCGCGAGATCGACAGCCGGCTCGAGTTCCTGAGCCAGCGCCTCAGAGAGTTGCGGGTGATCGAGCCCGAGGATCAGGGGGACGGCGTGGTGCGCTTCGGCGCCTGGGTCCGACTCGCGGACGAAGGCGGCGGCAGCGTCGAGTATCAGATCGTCGGGCCCGACGAGTTCGACGTCGAGGCGGGTCGCATCAGCATGGACTCACCGTTCGGGAAGGCGCTGCTCGGCAAGCGCCGCGGCGACGAGGTGCTGGTGCGGCGTCCGAAGGGCGACGCCAGGTTCGAGATCACCGGCGTCTGCTACCGGCCGTGAGCCCGCCGGCGAAGCGGTCGCCGCGGACCTTCGCCCGCTACGTGGCGCTGGAAGCGCCGGGCTGGGTGCTGGCCGCTTGGGTGCTGTGGCTGCTCGTCGACAAGGCCGGCCTCGCGCCGTGGCTCGCGGGGCTCTTGTGGACGCTGTGGGTCGCCCATGACTTCGTCCTCTATCCGTGGCTGCGCGACGCGTACGAGCCGGGCGACCCCGACGCCACCGCGCCGCTGCTGGGCCGCACCGGCCTCGCGCGCGAGCGGCTCGACCCGACCGGCTATGTGCGGATCGGCGCCGAGCTGTGGCGCGCCGAGCTCTCGCCGGGCTGCGCCGCGATCGAGACGGGTGCCGGCGTCCGCGTGCTGGCGGTGCGGGGGCTTACGCTGGTCGTCGAAGCTTGCTAGCAGGGATGGGCATGACCGAGCAGAGCTACGCCAGCCGCGTGCGATCGCTGTCCGACCGGATCGTGGCCGCCCAGAAGGGCATCCGGGTCCTCGACGCAATCAAGTGGGGCGAGGAGATCCAGGCTGCGTTTTTCGCGGCGGACTGCCGCGATCTGCCGAGGGTGGATGCCGCCTACTACCAGCGCTCGCCGCTCGCGTACGACCCGGCCGACGCGCGGGCCGCCTTGCGCGAGATCCAGCGCGACATCGCCGCCCAGCTCGGCCGCGCGAACCCGGCCGGCCAGCTGATGGATCGGATGTGCGACGAGTATCTCGAGGTGCTCGAGCTCTTGGCGGCCCGCGGTACGCCGCAGTTCGGCGAGATCTCGGCGCATCTCTACGGGAGCGCTTCAGACGCGTTCCACGCCGGCGGTCGATCTCGGACCTCGCGGCCTCGCTCGACCAATCGCTGCACGCGATCGACGAGAGCGCGTTCCTGGATCAGACGTCGCGGGAGATCCCGACCAGCGAGGCGGTCGCGAAGCTCCAGCAGAGGCTCGACCGCATCTTCACCGAGCCGTCCGCGCGCGTCCGCGTGACCGAGAGCGACGGTATCGTGGCCGACGCCGCGGCAGGCTCCGACTACATCAAGCTGCGCAAGGACGCCCAGTTCAGCGAGCGCGACCTGCGCGTGCTCGAGGCGCACGAGGGCTGGGTGCACGTCGGCACCACGCTCAACGGGCAGCGCCAACCGTTCTGCACGTTCCTGGCCAAGGGGACGCCGTCGACGACGATCACGCAGGAGGGGCTGGCGCTCTTGGTCGAGATCCTCGCCGGCGCGTCGCACCCGGTGCGGCTGCGCCGCGTGACCGACCGCGTCCACGCGATCGCACTCGCCGAGTCGGGCGCTCATTTCGTCGAGGTGTTCGACGCGCTCTGCGCACGGGGGCGCACCCGGGAAGAGGCCTACGCGACCACCGTCCGCGTGTTCCGCGGCAGCACCCCGGACCAGAGCCCGTTCACCAAGGACCTCGCCTACCACAAGGGTTTCGTGTCGATCTACAGCTTCATGCAGATCGCGGTCCGGCGCGGCCGCGTCGATCGGATCCCGCTGCTCTTCTGCGGCAAGCTGACCCTCGAAGACGTCGGCACGCTGTCGGACCTCGTCGATCAAGGGCTCGTCGCGCCGCCGCTCTACCTGCCGCCGCCGGTCGCAGACCTGAACGGCCTGGCCGCCTGGCTCGCCTACGGCAACTTCCTGAACCGCCTCGACCTCGCGCAGGTGGAGGCGGACTACACGCGGCTCTTGGCGTAGGTCTACGGGCGAAGGCGACCTCTAAGGTCGGTCTCCGCTCGGGCCGATAGCTTCGCGTGCGAACGCCCGCTTGGCTGCTCTGTACCTCGCTTTTCGCGATCGTCTGGCTTGGGAAGCCGATCGCCGCGAGCGCCTGCGAGCAAACCGATGCCGCGATCCGGGATCTGGCCCGCCAGGGTCAGTTCCAGGCGGCCGAGAGAATGGCCAAGAAGAAGCTCGACGAATCCCCGGACTCGATCGAGGCGCACATCAGTCTCGCGTCCGTGTATGTGGATTGGGCGACCCGGGAGGAGGTGGGGGTAGACACCGAGGCGCTTGATTTAGCGCCCGGGGAAACCGGCACTCGGATGCTGACACCGGAGATCGCCAACCGCGCGTTCCGCGGGGAGGTTCGTCTCGATCTGGTGATGGCCCAAAGGGCAACCGAACTCCTCGAGGAGATCGTTCGGCGCTGGCCCGACCATTGGGAGTCGCATCTCTGTCTCTTGGAGCTGCATCAGCTCGGGGGCCAACGCGAAGCCTTGCTGGCAGCGATTCGACGCACCGCGCGGCAGTTCGAGGCAGGTGGCTCCGAGACAGTCGACCGTCTGCTCCGTTTCGGGCGCTACCACTACGAACGCCGTGAGTTCGCCCAAGCACGCGACGTCATGCAGGCGCTCCTCGAAGTGTTTCCAAGGTCGGCTCCGCTCCTGTCGAGTCTCGGCGCGGTGCTGATCGAATCGGAGGAGCTCGAGGAAGCGATGGCTCTCTTCCGTCGAGCGCATGATCTGGCACACGAGGACGCTTTGATCGTGCGGAATCTGGCCAGCGATGCCATGTATCTGGGCCATCTGGAGGAAGCGGAGGCTGCGCTCGAAGCGCTTCGTAGCTTGGAGCCCGATCAGACGCGCGTGCTGTTCGAGCTAGTGGTCGTTGCAACCGCCCGGAATCCCGAGCACGCACACGCCGCGTGGACACGGTATCTCGAGCGTCACGCCATCCAGCCGGACGCCGATGACTGGGTGGCGTTCGCAAGGTCGTCGTCCGATGCCCTCGCGAAGGGGAGCGACGACCGATCCCTCCTGGCGATGGCTCGAGCGCTCAGCGGCACCGGGGGCAGCCTGGCGCTGGCGCTCCTCCACGGACTTGCCCGGCGCCACCCGAGCGACTCCTCGATTCCGTTTCTGATGGCCCAGGCCTACGAGCAGGAGCGGTTGCCGAGAAACGCCTACGCCGCCCTCCAGCGCGCCGAGAAGCTGCTCGGGCACCCAGATCCGCTCTTGGCCATCCCGACGAAATCCCTGCGCTACGAGGCGGGGCGGGTCGCGCTCGAGCTCGATCGCTACGCGGACAGCATCCGATACCTCGAGGCCGTCGAGAAGGAAGCCCCCGATACGCAACACCTGCAGTACCTGCTTGGACTCGCACACGGCAGAGCGGGGAACAAGGACAAGGCGCTGCGTTATTACCAACGCTGCCTCGACCTTCCGAACAACGCCGAGTACGCGAGGTATTGGCAGCAGAATCTCGAGAGCTCGGGCGTCCCGGCTGCCGCACCCGGAGAATCGTAGCTGCCAGCCAGCCGTGGGGAGGTCATTTCAGCGCCGTTGACGAGGGCTCTTGAGGGAGGGGGATGGATCGGGCTCGGGTGCAGGGCGCGATTCCAATTGTCAGATCGACGGCAGCCGCGGCCGCTCTTCGGTCCGCACCGTGCTACGTGGACGATCCCGGCGTCTCGGCCGGATCTACCAACCCGTGCTCCCGCCATCCCTTGCGCAGCAGCCACGAACGCGGCGGCGCGACTGCCCTCGGTGGCGGAGCTTCGCTCGAAGGCGGAGGCCGCTTCCATCCATCGAACCACGCCCCCGACGACGCCGCGTCGAGTCGAATCGGCGGTGCCGCTCCGGTGCGTTGCCGCCAGTGCTTCCGCGCGTTCAAGAGCACGTAGGCGACGGCGTGGCGCACCTCGCGCGGCGTCTTCAGCACGCGCAGGTGATAGCGGCCAAAGAGGACCGGACCCTTTCTGCCGAATACCCGGTTCACCGCGTGCGCTACCCGCGCGGCGATCGACTTCATGCCGCGTCCCAGGGCCTCCTTTCCGGCCGACTCCACCACCAGGTGTAGGTGATCGCGCTGGATCGAGTAGTGGTAGACGCGGAACTCCCCGCGCTCGCAGGCCTCGCGGAGAGTGGCGCGGAACTCCTGCACGAACCGGCGATTCCGCATCGAGGGGACGTCGCGTCGCACGCGCAACGTCACGTGGGAGGGACAGTGAGGAGATACCTGCGGCCGCTTCACGTGGTGAATCGGCGGGCGCGACGAAGTGGGCTTGCGCCCGGCGCCCGGACGGGACCCACCGTGAGTCCGGAAGTCCAGAGCCAGTTGTCTCGAGGCGCTGCGCACAATCTTGATTGTAGCGGTGTTCTCCAATGAATCAAGTGTAACTAACGAACAACTAACTCAGAGACATAACCGGTCGCATACTTGCGCCGCCGCACCCGCCGGCTACCTCCGGAGGGAGTGGCGCCGCGTTTCAACACCGGCCGCCCCGCGGAAGCGGATGCCGAGCTCACGGAGGATCGCGGCAAGAGGCGCTAAAAGCGCTGCGCTCCACGGCGCGAGATCGGCCTCCCTCATTCGAGAAAGGTCAAGTGCCCCGGCAGGTCCCCTTCGTCGTCTCCCGGAATCCCGGGCTGGGCCAGGACTCCGTGGGAGCACCGGATCTGCTCCAGGCGATCGAACATCTCCGCCAGCGACGCGGGAGCCGTCTCGTCGGCGACCGTCCGGTTCTGACGCGCGATCCGCGCGAAGTAATCCCTGTCTCGAGAGGAAGCGCGACGCACTTCGCAACCATGCCAGCGCCGTCGTTGGGCTACGTCTTCGCGATGTTGACCGTCTGGATCTCGGTGAAGCCGAGCAGGCCCCAGGGGCCGTTCTCGACCCCGATGCCCGACCACTTGGCGCCGCCGAACGGGGCGTGCGGGACGATGTCGAGGTGTTTGTTCACCCAGGCGGTGCCGCACACGAGCCGGCCCGCGACGTCGGTCGCGCGCGCGACATCGCTCGACCACACCGAGCCGGACAGACCGAACGACGTCGCGTTGGCGCGCTCGACCGCGTCGTCGACGTCGCGGTAGGTGAGCAGCGGAAGCGCAGGCCCGAACTGCTCCTCGTCGACCAGGCGCACGCCCTCGGCGATACCGGTGACGATCGTGGGCTCGAAGAAGTAGCCGCCGCCGGGCCTCGGCGCGCCGCCGGTGGTGAACACACCGCCCGCCGCGCGCGCGTCGTCGACCAGGCCGATCACGCGCTCGAACTGCGGGCGGTTGTTGATCGGGCCGAGCTGTACGCCCGCCTGGAAGCCGTCGCCCATCACCACGCTCTTCGCGCGCGCGGTCAGCTCGTCGCGCAGCTCCGCGAGCTGATCCTCGTGCACGTAGACGCGCTTGATCGCGCTGCACACCTGGCCGCTGTTCTCGAACGCGCCCCAGAACAGCTTGTCGGCGATCGCGGCGGGGTCGGCGTCGGGCAGCACGATCGCGGCGTCGTTGCCGCCGAGTTCGAGCGTCACGCGCTTCAGGTCCGGCGCGGCCGCCGCCGCCACGCGTTTGCCGGTGGCCACCGAGCCGGTGAACGAGACCTTGCGCACGACAGGGTGCTCGCTGATCCACGCGCCGAGCGCGTCGCCGCCCGACACCACGTTCAGCACGCCCGGCGGCAGCACGTCGCGCAGGATCTCGCCGAGCCGCAGCGTCGAGAGCGGCGTGAAGGGCGAGGGCTTGATCACGATCGTGTTCCCGGCGAGCAGCGCCGGCGCGATCTTCCAGACCGCGAGCAGCACCGGGAAGTTCCACGGCGTGATCGCGCCGACCACGCCGAGCGGGCGACGGCGCACCTCGATGCGTGCGCTCTCGTCGTCCTGCACGACCTCCAGCGGAATCTCGAGCCCGGCGGTGATCTTGAACCAAACGCTCGCGCCGATGAACTCGCCGATCGCCTTCGGCAGCGGCTTGCCCTGCTCCCGAGTCAGCAGGCGGCCGGCTTCGGGCGCGGCGGCGTGCAGCGCCTCGGCACACGCGAGCAGCGCCCGGCGGCGCACCGCCTCGTCGCGGCTCCAGCTCCGGAACGCCGCCTGGGCCGACTCCATCGCCGCATCGAGCTGCGCGCGCGAGCAGTCCGGCGCCTGGGCGAACGGCTCGCCGGTGGCCGGGTTGATCACGTCGAGCGCGGCCTCGCCGCGCACCGCCTTGCCGTCGATCGTCATCGTATACTGCGACACGGTGTCCTCCTATCGAGCCGGGGGCGACCACGATACCACCCGTTCCGCCTGCCGAAAGTCATCTCTTGGGCCCCGAGACCACCGGGGCTAGCCCTTGGACTAACCCAGCCGTCCGGCTCTGCGCCCTCGGCAACAGCAGAATGATCATCGCCCCGACGAATGCGGTCGCAGCCAGAGCGAAGAAGGCGGCCTCCGTCGAGTTCGTCGCGGTTCTGATCCGGCCGATCAGGTCGGGGCCGAAGTGCCCCCCCAGGTTGCCGACCGAATTGATCCACGCGATTCCCGCCGCGGCCGCCGTGCCGGAAAGAAACGCCGTGGGAAGCGACCAGAAGATCGCGGCCCAGGACGCCGTCCCGGCGGTCACCAGCGTGAGCGCGATGATCGACGGTGCCGGAGCGTGGCCGATCATCGCCAGCGCGAGCAGGCCGACCACGGCAACCAGCAGCGAGCCCGCCGCGTGCCAACGACGCTCTCCGGTCCGATCGGAGTGGCTGCCGACGAGCACCATGGAAACCGCCGCCACGCCCCACGGAATCATGCTCAAGAGCCCGACCGCGAGGAAGTCCTTCGGGTCGACGCCGAGCTCCTGGATGATCGTCGGCATCCAGAAGGTCACCGCGTAGAAACCCAGCAGGCCGCAGAAGTAGGCCGCCGCCAGGGCCCAGACGCGGCCATCTCGGAACGCGTCGATGAAGTGGTGCTCGTGGCCCTGCCCCTGCTTCGAAGCTTCGTCGGCTGCCAGCCGTTGCAGCACCAGGTCCCTCTCCTCTTCTTTCAGCCACTTCGCTTGCCGCGGCCCGTTGTCGAGCCAGATCAGCACGACCAACCCCATGATCACCGACGGGATGCCCTCCAGCAGGAACAACCATTGCCAGCCGCGCCATCCGTTCCAGCCGTCGAGGGTCTGTAGGATGGCGCCGGAGATCGGCGATCCGATCGCGTTCGAGATCGCGATCGCGGTCATGAAGGATGCGGTCATCCTTGCCCGGCGGGATGCCGGAAACCAGTAGGTCAGATAGAGGATGATGCCGGGAAAGAAACCGGCCTCGGCCGCGCCGAGAAGAAAGCGCAGCGTGTAGAACCAGAGCTCGTTCTCGACGAACATCAGCGCGCTGGAGAGGACGCCCCAGGTGATCATGATTCGCGCGATCCAGGCTTTGGCGCCGACACGGGCGAGAATGACGTTGCTCGGAACCTCGAAGACGAAATACCCGATGAAGAAGATGCCGGCGCCGAAGCCGTAGACCGCGTCACTGAAGTGCAGATCGCCCGCCATCTGCAGCTTCGCGAACCCCACGTTCACCCGATCCAGGAACGCGACGATGTAGCAGACGAAGAGAAGCGGGATGACGCGCCGGAAGACCTTGTCGTAGGTCTCCTTCTCGAACGTCGGCGAGAGGCTCGTGGCCAGTGGACGTTCCTCCTGGGCGCATTCTGATCAAGAAGTCGGGCGGTTTGCCATTACCCTCCGAAGATGGCTCCGATTCGCCGCTTCACCTGGCTCGCGTTCACCTCGGCTGGCTTCTTCGCGCGCATCGGCCGGCTCACCAATTCACCGGCGCAATTCGGGCAGATGGCATTCATCACCTTGGTGCAACTTTCGCAGAAGGTGCATCCCGACCGCGCACGGGCTCGGCGATGCTGAAGCGCATGACCAGCGCCAGCAGCAGGCCCGGTGCCCCCACCGCGACAAACGCGACGCGCCAGCCGAATGCCTGATTGATCCAGCCCCCTAGCATGAGACCGAGGAAGACGCCGATCGCCGGGCCGATGAACACGACGGCCATGGCGCGGCCCCTCCCCTGCCGGGGGAAGTGGTCTGCGACGAGGGAGGCGATGGCCGGCGCGGAGCCCGCCTCCCCCACGGCTGTCCCGACGCGCGCGAGCGCCAGCTGCAGGAAGGATGTCGCGAACCCGGAGGCCATCGTCATCAGGCTCCAGAAGCCGACGCAGAGCGCGATGATGGAACGCCGCGACCCGCGGTCCGCCCAGCGAGCGAGCGGAAACCCCGCGACCACGAAGAACGCGGCGAATCCGAATCCGGTGAGGAAGCCCATCGCGGTGTCGCTCGCCCCGAGCTCCTGCTTGATGGGCTGCAGCAGGATGGTGAGGATCTGCCGGTCGACGAAATTGCAGGCGCCGACGAGGACCAGCAGGAACAGCACGTAGTAGGCGCGCCCTTCGACCTCGAAGTCGGGCGCTTCGCTTCGCGGTGCCTCCAGACCCTCCATCCGCCCTCCCCGTCGGCGCGCCCCGGCGAGACGCTTCGCTCAACAGATCAGCAGGCCGCCGTCGACCACGAGCGTCTGGCCGGTAATCCAGTCGGACGCCGGCGCGGCCAAGAACAAGACGACCTTGCCGGAAAGGTCGTAGAGATCCCCGATCGCAATCGGCCCCGCCTCGTCGGCGCTTTTCGGCGCCGAGCATAGAATAGGTGCCAATGCCGCAATCAGGCGCGCTCGGAGAGGTGAATCGCCATGCTGTCGATCGAGGATGAACGCGAGATCGTCGCCGTCGTGACGCGTTACGCAACGGCGATCGACCGCCGCGATTGGGCGCTGTTCCGGCGCTGCTTCACGGAGGATATCGAGGCCGATTACGGCTCGTTCGGCAAGTGGCGCGGCGTCGGCGAAGTGCTGGGCTTCATGGAGCCGGGGCACGCGGTGCTGGGGCCCACGCTGCACCGCCTCAGCAATATCGTCGTGGCAGGCACCGGCGACAGCGCCACGGCGCGGACCTATGTCGACGCATTGCTCACCTCGAAAGAGCCGGGCGGGGAAACGCATCGCGGCATCGGCTATTACGACGACGAATTGACCCGCACGCGCGAAGGCTGGCGGATCAAGCGCCGCCGCTTCACCGCGGTGCAGCTTTCGTAGCGCCGGCCTTGCGTCGACACGAAGGCTATTCACGCGCGCAGCGTCGCGTCGAAGATAGGCAGCATGAGCTGGATTCTCGCAGGCCGCGCTCTCTAAGAAGAGCGAGCGCCTCTACCGCGAGAACCACGTCCTGCTGCGGCAGCCCAAGGCGGAGTTCCTCAAGCGTCCCAACGTCGTCTACTCGATGCTGAATCGGGGCGGCGAGGAAGGGATCATCGAGGTTGAAGGCGTCGCGGAGTGCCCCACCGACGGGCACTTCGAGCGGACGGGAATCAGGCGCGTGACGCGCGAAGACTTCCCCGACGGAGACCCGCGGCCCTCGGCCACTCAGACCGCGTAGGATCGCGCGGACCTTCGGCGCACGGTCGAGCATAGGCGAAAGAAGCGGAGTTCTTGCGAGGCCCAAGAAGTAGCATTCTCCACTATCCCCCGTAGCGGGACGATTTCAAGCTGGGCCGCCGTCGGTGGGTCGCGAAGTCGCGTTCGCGGTCAGGACGGAGCGCGACCGACCCGAGTTTGACACGCCGGCGGCACGCCATCAGAGTGGACCGCAGTGGGTCGCGAACGGAGCAGAGAGAGGTCGGGCTGCGGCCTGCTCGCCGCGGCGGGCGCGCTCTGGTCGCTCGTCGGGCCGCCGGGCGCCGCGCGGGCCGCTGCGCCGCCCTCCTTCGCGCTCGACACCGGCTCGCCTTCGGTCGCCGTCCTCGGGGTGGCGGCCGGCGAGGTGCTGAATCCGGCGGTGCCGCCGGCGCCGGGGATCGGGTCGCCCGCGCGCTCGGTCTCCCTCGCGGCGATGGGCCTCGTGGCCGGCGACGTGCCAATCGCTCTCAGCTTCGGGCGCGACGCGATTCCGAGCGGCCGGCTCCACTTCAGCGTGAGCCGCGGGGCGAACGGGATCGTGGGGAGCTTCCCGCCCGACGTGGCGAGCGAGCGCCCGAGCGGCGCCGCGGGCGACGTCTACAAGAGCTTCTTCCCGCCCAATCACACGCTGGTCTTCGACGGCAACGGGGCCGGAGGGACACCCGCTCCCGACGGACTCGGCCTCGACGAGACCGGACCCGCGATCGACGGGATCTCCGGCCTCGACCTCTGCGGCCCGAAGACCGTCGATCCGAACGGTGACGGCGTACTCGACGAGCCCGTCTACCTCACCCTCGCGGCGGGCTCCCCGACGCTCGCGGCCCTCGGCGCGGGCCCGCAGGACGTGCTTCGCTCGCGCGTGGGCTCGACCGGCGCGCCTATGGTCTTCGCGGCGGGTGCCTCGCTGGGCCTCGTCCCCGGCGACGTGATCGACGCGCTCGCCACGAATGGAACGAGCCTGCGCTTCTCGCTGGCCCCGGGCTCGCCCACGCTCCTCGGGCCCGACGGCGAGGCCGACCGCAACAACGACCCCGACCCCGACGACATGACCCCCGGCGACGTGATGTCGCAGGCCTTCGTAGCCGCGCTCCCGGCCTCGGGGCTGAACCTCGACGACGACGACGACCTGGTCGGCCTCTCGCTGGGCTTCGACCAAGACGTGGACCGCGTGCCGAACGCCTGCGACAACTGCCTCGCCACCGTCAATCCCGACCAGGCGGACGCGGACCAGGACGGCGTGGGCGACTCCTGCGACAACTGCCCGCTCGACGCGAACCCAGACCAGGCGGACGGCGACGGCGACCTCGCGGGCGACGCCTGCGACTCGGACGACGACGGCGACGGGCGCGCCGATGCGAGCGACAACTGCCCGCTCGACGCCAACCCGGGCCAGGAGGATGGCGACCTCGACGGCGCGGGCGACGCCTGCGACGTCTGCCCGCTGCTCCCGGACCCGGGCCAGGCGGACGCCGACCAGGATGGCGTGGGCGACTCCTGCGACAACTGCCCGCTCGACGCGAACCCGGACCAGGCGGACGGCGACGGCGACCTCGCGGGCGACAACTGCGACGCGGACGACGACGACGACGGCGTCCCCGACGTCCTCGACAACTGCCGCCTCGTCGCGAACCCCGGCCAGGCTGACAACGACGGCGACCTCGCGGGCGACGCCTGCGACTCGGACGACGACGGCGACTTCGTGCCCGACGAGTTCGACAACTGCCCGTTCGTCGCGAACCTCGACCAGCGCGACTCCGAGAAGGACCGCGGGGCCGACGGCCAGCCCGGCATCGCGGGCGTCGAGGCCGATGGCGCGAACGGCGTGGACGACCCCGGCGAGCTCTGCCCGCCGACTGCGGGCGGGTTCCCGCAGCCCATCCCGGGGTCCGACGACGTCTGCGGCGACGGGATCGGCGACGTCTGCGACGCGGACGACGACGGCGATGGTCTGAGCGACGCGCAGGAGGCCGCTCTCGGCACGCACCCCCTGCTTGCCGACACCGACGGCGACGGCTTCGACGACGGCACCGAGGTGGCGGCCGGGACCGATCCGCTCGACTCGGAGTCATTTCCGCAGGGAGAGACGCCGGTTCCGTTGCTACCGCTCGCGGGGAGAGCGCTCCTGGCCGGGCTACTCGCCGCGGCGGCGCTGCGGGCGCTGCGGCGCGCCGCGCCACCTCGCTGACCGCGCGGGCTTCTGGGGAGACCTGCGCCGGACGTCGCCGGTCCGGGATCCGTTTCTGCTTGTCAGCGGTCCGTCGCGGCGCGTATAAGGAGCGTTGGCGCGCGCGCGCTGGGATCTCCCGGCGACCGACGGCGACCGACCAAGGAGGTTCTGATGTTGAAGCACCTCGTCCCGCTTGCAGCGCTCTTCCTGCTCTCGCTCGCGGCGACGCCCTCCGCCTTCGGCGCCGATGCGCGCCTGCTCGCCGCGGGGGACCTCCCCGCCATGGGCGGCACCGACTTCAAGGGCGGCGTCGGGGACTACCTCCTGCGCAACGACAAGGTCGAGGCCGTGATCCTCGCTGTCTCCGCCACGCCGGACTTCGGGATCCCGATCGTCGCCGAGGCGCTGCCCGGGCGCGGCGTGCTGATCGACCTCGGCACGCGCGGCGACAAGAACGACCAGCTCGGCGAGATCGACCACCTCGTGAACCTCGGCGCGAATGTCGTCTTCTACACCGCGCTCGTCGGCTTCACGAACGGCCCGACGGCGTCGGTGACGGTCGCCGGGGTTGTGCTCTTCCCGCCGCTCTCCTCGCCCTCGAGCCCGACGATCTTCGCGACCACGAAGTACTCGGTGACCGACGGGAACTCGTGGGTCGACGTGGAGACCACGATCACGAACACCAATTCCTTCCCGGTGCCCGTCTTCTCCGTCGCCGACGCGGACATCAGCGTGAGCCGCGGGCGGATCCCCTTCACGCCCTTCCCGGACCGGGGCCACAAGCCGCCGCCGCTCGACCTGAGCAACCCCTTCTCGGCGGTGGCGGTCTTCCACTACGTCACGACCGCGGGCAACAACGGCCCCGCGGACGGCCCGACCAACAACGACGGGAGCCCCTCGGAGGAGGTCAGCTACACGATCCTCGCGAACGCCGCGAGCACGCCGCTCATCGGCCTCGCGAGTTCGCTGGTGACGGTCGTCGGCAACACGTTCAACCTGGCTGCCGTGGGGATGGGCAGCCCGCCGACCATCGGGGCACTCGGCGGTACGCTCTTCCACAAGCGCAAGATCGTCGTCGCCAAGGGCAACAGCGTCGAGGCGAGCCTCGACGTGGCGCTGCCCCTGCTCTTCGGTCCCGCGCTCGGCGGCGACTTCCGCGGCCACTTCACGGGACGCATCGTGGACGGCTCGGGCACGCCCGTGCCGAACGCGCATATCTTCTTCGAGAACACCTCGCCCGGCGCCGACCCTCTCCTGGTCCCCCCCGGCGCGCTCGTGACGGTGCTCGACGAGGATCAGGACGGCGTGCCCGACGGCGTGATCCCCGCCTTCCCCGGCGACCCGCTCCCGACCACGCACGCGGTGAGCCGCGCCGACGGCACCTTCAGCGTGAAGCTCCAGGCGCTGCCGGCTGGCGGCGGATTCTCGCTGCCCCAGGCCTACAGCGCCCGGGTGCAGGCGCCCGAGCGAGGCAACGTGACCCTGCCGCCCCTCGTCGTGAGCCCGGCCAACATCCCCGCGCTAGGCGGCTCGCCGACGAACCTCGGGGACATCGCGCTCTCCGACACGGGAACCGTCGTCTACACGGTGAACGACGTCAGCACTGCGTTGCCCACGGTTTCGAAGCTCACGATCGTGGGCACGGGCGCGACGAACAACCCCGACTTCGGCAGCCAGTACCTGAGTCTGCGCAACTACTCCGGCCTGTCCAAGAACTCGGGCGGGGACGGCCTGGACCCGGTGACGGAGGGCAATTCCGCCCAGCTCTCGGAGGTCCTCGTCGGCTCGCCGGCGCTGAACTTCCACGTCGACGCCGACGGAATCGGCGCCCTCAACCTCGCGCCCGGGACCTACGTAGCCTTCGCCTCGCGGGGCCTCGAGTACACGATCGACGCGAAGCCCTTCACCATCTCGCCGGGGGCGACGACGAACCTGAGCTTCTCGATCGAGCGGGTCGTCGACACCAGCGGCTTCGTCTCGGCGGACTTCCACATCCACTCGGCCAAGAGCTTCGACAGCTCCGTCCCCAGCTCGGACCGGGTCGTCTCGTTCATGGCCGAGGGCGTGGAGGTGATGATCTCCACCGATCACGACTACATCACGGACTACGCGCCCGTGATTGCGTCACTCGCGGCCGGGAACGAGATCCGCTCGATCATCGGCAACGAGCTGACCGGCGGGAACCCCGTGCCGGCGGACCTGAAGCAGGGCGGCCTCCAGGCCTTCCCGGAGGGGATCGGCCACTGGAACGCGTGGCCGCTCTCGCAGTTCCCGACCAACCGGCGCAACGGGGCGCCGCAGGACGAGTTCGTGACGCCGGGCACGATCATCGATCGCCTGCGCGGCATGGACTCGCTGGCCGCGATCGGCAAGCGGCCCGACAACGCCACCATCGTCGACTGGCTCACGGCCATCGGGATCGGGAACGCGACCGGCGACGACGAGGTGGTCATGCTGAACCATCCGCGCGCGGGCTTCGCCGGCCTCGTGGTGATCGGCATGTTCAACGGGCTCTTCAACGACGGTGGCGACCCGAACGTGGGCGGCTACGACCCGAACCTGCCCATCGGCGCCTTCCCGAACAGCCTGCTCGGCACGCCTTCGCTCTACAGCGCGGCGGTGGTCGGGCCCGGCGGGACCAGCACGACGGCGCTCTCCTTCGACGCGCTCGAGGTGATGAACGGCTCCGGTGTGGGCGCCTTCCAGCGCGTGCGCGCCGACTGGTGCAGCTTGCTCAAGCAGGACATCCGGAAGGTGGGTACCGCCGTCTCCGACTCGCACCGGCTGATCCTGGAGAACGCGGGCTGGGCCCGCTCGTTCGTGGCGTCGAGCAGCGACGCCCCGGCGAGCGTGAACCCGAGCGAGCTCACCAGCAACGTAAAGGCGATGCAGATCGTGGGGACGACGGGTCCCTTCGTGCGCTTCTCCATCGAGGACGACGCCGCGGCCGATGTGGGGCTCGGCGGGACCGCCGTCGCCACCAGCGAGAACGTCGTGGTGAAGATCCGCGTGGAGGCGGCGCCCTGGATCCCCGTGGAGGAGGTGCGGATCTACAGCAACTGCGAGCTCGTCGAGACGCATGCGATCGCGTCCTCGAAGGTGCTGGGCAAGGTGCTGCGCTTCAACCGCGCGATCCCGCTCGAGGGCATCGATGCCGACTCGTTCCTGCACGTCGAGGCGGGGATCCGCCTCGACGGCTCAGGCGACCCGCTCTCCCCGCTGCTCCTCGAGACCGTGCAGACGGTGGTGCCCGGGGTCGAGCCCTTCGCGTTCACGAACCCGATCTTCGTAGACCGCGACGGAGACGGCTATACGCCGCCGGGGATCTAGGCGGAAGCGGGGCATCCGCGCGGCCCCGTGGCTGCTGCTGCTCCTCGTGTCGGGTGCGCCGGGCGCGCGCGCGCACGAGGAGCCGCTGGTAGGCTCGGCCCCGGCCGTCGCCGCGGGCGCCTTCGATCCCGCGCGCCTCGGGATGAGCGAGGCGGAGCTGCGCCAGCTCTTCGGCCCGGCGCTCGCGTCCGTCCCCGTCGAGCCCGTGCGCTCCGCCCACGAGCAGCTCCTCGAGGGGGGCCCGCCGCCGCCGCCGGCCGGCGCGCCCGCGCGGCTGCCGGAGCCGGCAGAGTCCTTCGCCGAGCAGACGCGCCTCGGCCGCACACTCGCCACAGGCGACCTTCGGCGCGCGGAGTACGACCTCTTCCACGGGCGCGTCTACCGCCTGCGCTGGCTCCTGTCCGAGCGCTTCGAGCGCCCGCTGATGGAGCCGCTCGTCGCCCACCTGCGCGAGAGCCTGGGCCCGCCCGCGTACGACCAGACCCTCTCCGCCAGGCTCGGCTCCGGGAAGTCGGAGCTCCGCCGCACGGGGTGGCGCCGCGGCACCCTCGCCCTGGAACTGCGCCAGCTCCACCCCTTCACCGGAGGCCCGCTCTATCTCACGCTCTCGGACGTCGCAGCGATGCAGGCCATCGTGGAGGCCCGCGCCACGGTGCTGCCCCAACCCGAGACCAGCGGCGAGTGGTGGCGCCGCCCCCAGCCGCCCCCCGCGCTCCTCACGTCGGCGGAGCGCAACGCGCTGCTCGCCGCGATCGCCGCGCTGGTCGCTGGCACGGGCTTCCCGACCGCGCGATAGAACCGACCTCGCCGCGCTGCAAACCCGCACGCATCACCCGGCCCGCAATACCGTAGGTTCGTGACTGCGGGTCACGGTGCAGTGTTCCACCGGCGCGGATAAATTGGCGCAACCCAGACCCGTGTCGGAGGACACCATGGACCTCGCCTACACCGCTGAGCAGCTCGCCTTCCGCGACGAGGTGCGCCATTGGGTCGCCAGCGCGATGCCCGCCGCGATGAAGCGCAAGGCCACTGCGGGGGCTTCGTTCTCGCACGACGAGAGCATGCAGTGGCACCGGATCTTGTTCGAGAAGGGATGGGCTGCGCCGAACTGGCCCGCTGAGTTCGGCGGAACCGGCTGGGACGTCGCGCAGCGCACGATCTTCTCGGACGAGATCGTGCGCGCCAACACACCCGAGCTGTCGCCGTTCGGGCTGACGATGGTTGGCCCGCTGATCATCCAGTTCGGCAGCGACGAGCAGAGGCGCCGCTTTCTGCCAAAGATCCTGTCGGGTGACGAGGTCTGGTGTCAGGGCTACTCGGAGCCGAACTCGGGCTCGGACCTCGCGAGCCTCCAGCTGCGCGCCGACAAGGACGGCGACGACTACGTGCTGAACGGCCAGAAGACCTGGACCACCTACGCGCAGTACGCCGACTGGATCTTCGTGCTGTGCCGCACGGCCCCCGGCGGCAAGAAGCAGGACGGCATCTCGTTCCTGCTCGCCGACGTGAAGAACACGCCCGGCATCACGGTGAAGCCGTTCCTCACCACCGGCGGCACCTACGCGTTCAGCGAGACCTGGTTCGCGGACGCGCGCGTGCCGCAGAGAAACCGCGTCGGGCCCGAGAACGGCGGCTGGAGCATGGCGAAGGCGCTGCTCGCGCACGAGCGCGCCACGATCGGCGGCGTGGCCGAGAGCGGCAAGTGGCTCGTGCGCGCCAAGCGCGTCGCTCGCAACACGCCGGTCGGCACGCGGACGCTGTTCGACGACCCGGCCTTCCGCCGCCGCGTCGCGCGCCTCGAGATGCGCTTTCGCGCGGTCGAGATGGCGAACCTGCGCATGCTGGCCGCCGCGCAGCTCGGCCGCGCGCCGGGCGCGGAGACCTCGATTCTGAAGATCGTCGGCACAGAGCTCCACCAGCAGCTCACCGAGCTGACGATGGACGCGATGGGCCACGCGGCGCTCGGCTGGCTCGATTCGCCCGAGGAGGCGCTGCCGGAAGGCGAACGCTGGGTGGCGTCGCAGTTCAACTACCTGCGCGCCAACACGATCTACGGCGGATCGAACGAGATCCAGAAGAACATTATCGCGAAACACATCCTCGGCCTGCCGTCGGCCTAGCAACGGAACTTGCCATGAACTTCGATCTCAGCGAAGAGCAGCAGATGCTGGTCGACACCGTCGCGTCGTTCGTCAAGAACGACTCGAACCCCGAGCGCTTCCGCAAGCTGCGCGCTTCGTCGCGCGGCTGGGACGCGGAGATGTGGGAGCGGATGGGCGAGATGGGCTGGCTGTCGGTTCCGTTCCCCGAAGAGCAGGGCGGCGTCGGCGGCCGCTTCGTCGATCTGGCGCTGATCCTCGAGCAGCTCGGCCGCGGCCTCGTGCCCGAGCCGATCCTCGCATCGGTGGTGCTGGCCGGCGGCCTGCTGTCTCGCCTGGGCAACGATGAGCAGCGCGCGAGCTTCCTCACCCCGATGATCCTCGGCCGGACCAGCCTCGCGTTCGCCTACGCCGAACGGCAGAGCCGCTACGACCTGGCCGACTGCCTCACCACTGCAGAGCCGAGCGGCGCGGGCTGGGTGCTGCGCGGCCGGAAGGTGTGGGTGCTGAACGGACACGCCGCCGACCACGTCGTGGTGCTCGCGCGTACGAGCGGAACCCAGCAAGAGCGCAGCGGCCTCTCGCTCTTCGTGGTCGACGCGAACGCGCCGGGCCTTTCGCGCACCGCCGTGAACGGGATGGACGGCCAGAGCACCGGCCTGCTCGACCTCGACGGCGTCGCGGTCGGCGCCGATCGCCTGCTCGGCGCCGAGGGTGCTGCGCTGCCGAACGTAGATTGGGTGATCGACCGCGGTGCGGCGGCGGCGTGCGCGGAAGGCCAGGGGCTGGTGCAGGAGCTCTTCGAGCGCACCGTCGCCTATCTCAAGCAGCGCAAGCAGTTCGACGTGCCGATCGGCAGCTTCCAGGCGCTCCAGCACCGCGCGGCGGACATGTTCGCCGAGACCGAGCTGTGCCGCGGCACGATGCTGATCGCCGCGATCCAGGCCGACTGCGAGGATCCCGAGGAGCGCGCAGCCGAGATCTCGGCTGCGAAGCTCCAGCTCACCGACGGTGGCTGGTTCGTGCAGGAGAACGCGATCCAGCTCCACGGCGGCATCGGCATCACCGACGAGCAGGACGAGGGCCTCTTCTTCAAGCGCCTGCGCGTCCTGCAGGGCCTATTCGGCGACGCCGACTACCACGTCGACCGCTTCCAGCGGCTGGGGCGCTTCGAGCTGTAGAACTCCTACGGCCTGGTGGAGGTCGACGCGACGGCGGGCACCGCCACGCTCACCTCGAAGGACGACAACGGCGCCGACGTGGTGAATCAGGTCCCCCCGGCCGTGGCCTGCACCACGACCGCCGGCCCGTAGACGTTCTGCTGGAACAGATCCCAGAACACGACCGGATTGGCGGACGGCGCCCAGTCGGTGATCGCGAGCTTCTGCAAGCGCGCGGCGAGCCGGTCGCTGGCTTCGCCGGGCAACGCCAGACCGGCGATGTCGCCCTTTACGTCGGCGACGAACACCGGCACGCCGAGCCGCGAAAATCCCTCGATCATCACCTTGAGCGTGACGGTCTTGCCGGTGCCGGTGGCGCCGGCGATCAGGCCGTGGCGGTTGCCGTAGCGCGCGAGCAGCTGCGCCGGCTTCTCGCCCGCGCCGATGAAAATGCTCGGCTCGGTCACCGTCAGACCGGGCGCAGCGTATTCAGCTCGCGACCGTTGTCGCGCAGGATCTTGCACTTCGTCGCCGCGTCGAAGTGGGCGACGTCTTGGAGGTAGTCGAGCGGCTGCGGCATGCCCTCGATGTGCGGCCAGTCGGAGCCGAAGATCACGCGGTCGGCGCCCATCAGCCCCACCACTTCGTTCACGTCGTCCTCCCAGAACGGGTTGATCCAGACGTTGCAGCGGAACAAATCGCTCGGGTCTTCCTTGTAGTAGCCGGGCATGCGGTTCTTCGACTGCTCGAGCTTGCGGAACAGATCCGGCAGGAACTCGGAGCCGTTCTCGACCGACGCGATGCGCAGGTTCGGGTGGCGCTCGAAGAGCCTTTCGTAGCTGAGCGTGATCAGGAAGTCGTAGGCGGCGCGCTCGATCAGGAACGACTTGACCGACGGCTTGTAGTTGTTGGCGCCGCCGAAGCCCGACGCGAAGCCGTCGCGCGTGTAGCCGTGGGTGGTGTAGCCCGAGTCGCCGGCGTGCACGACGACGGTGATGCCGGCCTCGGCGGCGCGCGCCCAGAACGGGTCGAACAGCACGTCGGCGGGCGAGCGGGGGCCCTGCGCGGTCCAGGCGGGCGCCGGCCGCATCACGACGACGCGCGCACCCTGGCCGAGCGCCCACTCGAGCTCGCTGCACGCGGTGTCGACGTCGGCGAGCGAGAGGTAGGGCGCCGCGAAGATCTTCCCCTTGTAGTTGCAGCCCCAGTCCTCTTCGAGCCAGCGGTTGAACGCGCGCACGAGCGTCGTCAAGGCCTCGGTATCGTGCTTGAGCAGCTCCTCGTAGAGCACGCCGAGCGTCGGGAACAGCCACACCCCCTCGAGCCCCTGCTGCTCGATCACCGCGACGCGCGCATCGCGGTCGACGTAGTGGGCGGGCAGCGGCTCGCGGTCGCGCAGCATCTCGAGCGGGTTGCGGCCGTGCGGGTTGCCGCGGAAGTACTCGTACATCGCGCCGGGCTTGGCGATCGGGTTCCAGGTCGGGTTCACCACCGCCCGCGCCAGCTTCCCGCCCACCACGTGGTGCTTGCGCCCCTCGATCTCGGCCCACTGCACGCAGCGCGGCTGCATCGCCTTCGGCACGTGGCGGGTGAACGCGTCGACCGCCTCGTAGTAGTGGTTGTCGCAGTCGAACGCGAGATAGTCGAGCGCGGACATGGGGGGACTCCTCTTGGGGAACAGTTCAGGCTAGCGCCGGCCGACCCGCCGCTCCACGTTTGCGTTATCCTGCGCCGCAACCCCCGATGGAGACCACGCTTTGAACAGGAATCGAATCGCTTCAGGGTCGCGGATCGCGCTGGTCGCCTCGGTGGCGTTGTTCGCCGGCGCGTGCAACTGGGCGCCACTCACGCCGGCCGGCGAGAACGTCCGCGCAGGCACGGTTGCGCAGGTCGCGTCGTGCAAGAAGCTCGGCGCCACCCACGCGAAGACGAGCACCCGGGCGGGGATCTTCACGCGCAACCCGAGGACGATCGACCAAGAGCTCGAGCACCTCGCGCGCAACGAGGCCGCCCAAATGGGCGCCGACACGATCGTGCCGCAGGGCCCCGCGTCGAGCGAGGGGCGCCGATCCTTCGACGTGTTCCGCTGCCAGGGGTCTTGAGCTAACGGTCACCACGCAGCGACCTCCATAGGGCTGCCAGCCCGCCGAAGCAGAGCACGCCGGCGAGACTCGATGCGAGATCGACGATCGAGAAGGTGCGCATCGGCAGCCAGCGCTGGACGCTCTCCTCGAGCACGACGATCAGCGTCACCGCGACTAGCACGAGCAGCGCCGGAATCCGTCGATCACGGAAGCGGCGGCCGGCGAACGCGAGCACGGCGACCCCGGCGAACCCTCCCATCAACAGGAAGTGTCCGGTCTTGTCGCGGCCGGGGATATAGGGCGTCCATTGCAGCAGCAGCTGCGGTCGGACGCTGGCGACAGCACTCAGCGCGACGATTGCGAATAGCCAGGCAGCGGTCACCCGGCGCAGCGCGCGGCGGTGCGGCTCGACCCGGCGGCGCATCGCGACGCGGCGCGCGGAATCGAGACCGCGGCGGGCCTCGTCGTCGAGGATTCCGCGCAGCGCCTCCGGGACCTCGGAGTCTGCCAGCACGCGAAACCCGAGGCGTTCGTAGAACGGGGCGTTCCACGGCACGTCGGCGAACGTAGTCAGCGTAACGTGCGCGTGGCCGCGGTGGCGCGCGGTCTCGCACACGTGCAGGACGAGCGCGGTGCCGATCCCGCGGCGACCGTGCTCCGGATCGACGTCGATCTCCTCCAGATGCACGCCGTGCGCGAGCTCGATCGCCAGCGCGAAGCCGACCGCGCGATCCTGCGCGTCCGCCGCGACCCAGAGTCTTTCACCGGCGAGGCCGGACGCGAGCTCCGCAGGCGTCCGCGTCACCTCGAGCACCGACGCCGGCACGCCGTGGCTGGCGTACAGCGCAGCGGCACGGCGTTCGATTCCGGGTAGCGCCGCGAGGTCTCGCTCCTCGGCGACGCGCAGCCGGTAGCCCGCTTGCATCCGTCCTCCGCGATTCGCGCTGCGCGCCCCCCCCGCTGGTCTTCGCTCGCCTCCGGCTCGCTGCGCGCGACTTGCGCCGGAGAGTAACCACCGCCGAGCTGGTATGCTGCGCTCATGGCGAAGACGACCGACGTCCTGCTCGACGGGCTCGCGTTTCCCGAGGGCCCGCGTTGGCACGAAGGGAAGCTCTGGTTCTCCGACATGCACGACCAGCTCGTGAAGACCGTCGACCTCGACGGCCGCTGCGAGGAGGTCGTGCGTGTCGAGAACGATCCCTCCGGCCTGGGCTGGCTGCCCGACGGGCGACTGCTCGTCGTGTCGATGCGCGACCGGCGGCTCTTGCGGCTCGACGACGACGGCCTCCAACCGGTGGCCGACCTCTCACGCGTCGCGACGTTCTACTGCAACGACATGGTGACCGACGCTCACGGCCGCTCCTACATCGGAAATTTCGGCTTCGACTTCCAGGCGCAGGAGAAGCCGCGCACCGCGGCTCTCGCTCTGGTGTCGCCCGACGGCCACGTGCGGGTCGCCGCCGAGGACCTCTCGTTCCCGAACGGCACCGTGATCACCCCGGACGGCCGCACGCTGATCGTCGGCGAGTCGTTCGCCAGCCGGCTCACCGCGTTCGATGTCGCCGACGACGGCTCCCTCTCGAACCGGCGCGTATGGGCGCAGCTCGAGAAGGCCGTGCCAGACGGCATCTGCCTCGACGCCGAGGGTGCCATCTGGGTGGCATCGCCAATGAGTGGCGAGGTGCTGCGCGTGCGCGAAGGCGGCGCGGTCACCGATCGGATCCGCGTCGCGACCCAGGCGATCGCCTGCATGCTCGGCGGCCCGAAGCGCACCACGCTGTTCGTGTGCACCTCCGAGAGCTTGATGGCCGAGGATTGCCGCGCCAAGCGCAGCGGCCGGATCGAGGTCACCGAGGTCGCGGTGCCGGGAGCCGGGCTCCCGTAGTCCGCCCGTCACTCGGCCGCAGCGATCAGGTCGGGCAGCTCGGCCAGATCACCGATCACGTGGTCGGGGCTGGGGCCGTCGTGCTTCGCGAGCGCGGCGCCGGAATCGGCGACGCGGCGCGTGATCCACGCGGTGCGCAGACCCGCGCTCGCGGCGCCGGCGACGTCGGCGCGCAGGCTGTCGCCGACGTGCAGGGTCTCCGCAGGCGCGACACCCAGCCGTCCCACCACCTCCGCGAAAATCTCGGCGCGCGGCTTGCGCAGGCCGAACGTGTCGGAGACGACTAGCGCTCCCGGGTCGAGGCGATCGCGCAGCCCGGCGTCCTCCAACACCGCGAGCGCGGTCTCCGAGTGGCTGAAGTTCGAGCACAGGCCGAGCCGCAGCGTCGCACGCAGCCGGTCGAGCACGGCGCCGTGGTGATCCAGCACCTCGACTCCGCTGCGCAGGACGCCCATGTGCAGCAGCGTCAGCTCGGCGGCCAGCTCCGCGTCCTCGATCTCCAGGCGCCGGAGCAGCTCGCTGAAGCGCAGCTGGGTGGGCACCTCGCGGTCGTGCTGATAGTGGGTTTCGGCGAACGCGCGATCCCCCTCCAGGATCGTGTCGACGAAAGTGTCGAGGTCCACGTCGCGGCTGCGGCGCACCCGCTCGTGCATCACCAGCGTCGACGCCGGCAGCCGCTTCCCGCGGTGCTCGGTGACGGGAAGGTTGTCCCAGCGCAGGTCGACGAGCGTGTCGAAGAGATCGAAGACGACGGCGCGAATCGACACGCGGCGGATGACCTCAGCGCGGGGAGAGGCTCGTGTAGACGGTTCGCACGAAGGCCTCGGGCTCGACGAAGCCCGCGCCCCACGTGGCGTCGAACTCGGCGAGCGGCCGCTCGGCCACTACCGCGTCGGCGCTCTTGCCGGCGGCGATCGCGTTCCGGACGCGGTCGCGCGCCGCGATCAGCACCTCCCGGTAGCGGGCCAGCTCGCTGCGCGTCGAGAGCTCGCCGTGGCCGGGGATGATCCTGGTTTCGTCGCCGGCCAGCTCGAGCACGCGATCGACCGCTGCGATCATCCCGTCGATCGAGCCGCCACTCCCGACGTCGATGAACGGATAGCGGCCGGCGAAATAGACGTCGCCGGTGTGGATCACGCGCGCCTTCTCGAAGTGCACGATCACGTCGCCGTCTGTGTGCGCGTTGGCGACGTGAACGGCGTGGATCTCGTCGCCGTTCAGATGGAAGGTCAGGTCGGCGCCGAACGTCACCACCGGCAGCGCCGCTTTGGGCGACGCGGGCACCGCGCGCTGGAAGGCCGCCACGAACTGGTCGGTGCTCATCCGGCGGCGCACGTTGTCGTGCGCGACGATCACCGCGCCGAGCCCGGCGAAGTTCTCGTTGCCACCGGTGTGGTCGCCGTGCCAGTGAGTGTTCAACAAGAAGCGCAGCGGCACGTCCGAGATGCGCGCCACCGCGGCGCGGATCTTCGCGGAGAGCGGCGCGAACTGGTCGTCGATCAGGAACACGCCATCCGGCCCGCTCGACACGCCGATGTTGCCGCCCTGCCCGATCAGCATCGCGATGCCCGGCGCGACGTCGACGGTGCGGATCTCTACCTCGGGGTCCGCGTCCTGTGCGCGCAGCCCCGCAGCGGCGAGCCACGCAGCGAGCGCGAGGCCCGCAGCGGCGCGGTGCGCGCCGCTCACCGGCCGGCCAGCGGCGCGACCACCGCCTCCGCGAATGATTCGAGCAGCGCGGGGTCCTTTCCCTGGATCACCACGTAGCTGATGCCCGTCGTCTCGCGGCGACGCTCCAGCGTGTCGCGGATCTCCGTCGGGCTGCCGGTGATGAACAGCGGGCAGTCGGCGACCTGCTCGACAGTCATCGGGGAGTTCCGGGCCAGCGCCTCGCGCAGTGGCTTCGGATCGTCGGTGATCGCCACCACGAACGAGAGCGTGGTGAGCTCGAGTGCGCTCGGATCGCGCCCGGCCGCCTGCGCCGCCTCGCGCACCCAGCGCACCTTCTCCAGCACGCGCTCCGGCGACAGGTCGCCGGGCGTGTCGGCGTGCACCGCCCCCTTCGGAATGCTCGGATTGATGCCGATGATGTCGGCCGTGCGCGCGGCGAGGCCCAGCACGCGGCGCCCCCCGCCGCCGATCAGGAGCTTCGGCGGCGTCTGCGGCAGCGGATCGACCGCCTTGGCGATCCCGTCGATCTGGTAGTGCTCGCCGGCGAAGCTCGTGCGCTCCTGGGTCCACATCCGGCGCAGGATCTCGAGCGCTTCGGCGAGCCGCGCGATGCGCACGCCGGGGCGGTCGTAGGGAATCCCGGCCTCGCGATAGTCCGTCTCCATCCAACCCGCGCCGATGCCGAACTCGT
>Ga0184637_10000186_pt1 | contig 44805 bp, 49 predicted proteins | sample PLM3_127_b2_FD_133143 | JGI IMG/M metagenome (GOLD analysis project Ga0184637, IMG submission 133143) | Groundwater sediment microbial communities from an aquifer in East River, Colorado, USA - PLM3_127_b2 | ecosystem: Environmental > Terrestrial > Soil > Riparian zone | place: USA: East River...
GATGGGACCCGCGTGGCCCGCTGAGGCGGTCGTCGCTGAGGAACCGTCGACCTGGATACAAGACGTGCAAGGGATCGTCTGGCTCAGCCGAGGCCAAGCCGATCTCTGGCGCGTGGCGCGTGGGGCGATGGTGCCCGCGTGGCCGGCCGACGCCGTCGTCGTCGAGGAAGCCTCGACCTGGATTCAGGCCGTGCAGGGCGTGCTGTGGCTCAGTCGAGGCCACACCGAGCTGTGGCACGCGGCGCTGGAGGCGCGGGTTCGGCGACCAGACGACACGGACGGACCGCTCGGCGATCAGCCTGACACCTGGATTCAGCCCGTCGTTGGCACGGCGGCGGTCCATCACGCGATGCGCGACATGTGGCAGCGGGCCATGGAGGCGCAAGGGTATAGCTTGATCGCAGCCGCGCCGATCTCCCCCGTTGTCGGGCACAACAACTTACAGCCCTACCTCGTGGTATATATGTGGCGGCGCACGAGTTGACGATGTTCGACCAAGAGTTCTTGAAATACCTGGTGCAGCTCGGCGTCGGTGGCGCCATCGCCGGACTGATGTTCGCGTTCTACCGGAAAGACGTGCGCGCCTACACGGAGCTGTGGAAAGCGCAGAGCGAAATTTTGATCGCAGTCGTGAAAGAGAACAGCGCAAACACCGCCACCAACACCGAAGTGCTCAAGTCGCTGCATCGACGCATAGATCGGCTCGACGTGCTCCGCGTGCTGCCGGACGAGGACGTGAGCCCATGATTGCCGTGCGCGTGCAGCGCGAACCCTCGGAACGCGGATGGACGCCGGGCGCGCTCTACATCAACGACTGTTTCGTCTGTTGGACACTCGAAGACATCGTGCGTGAGACGGCGCTCGGGCTCCGCACGGATCGCGTCGCCTGGGTGCAGAGCTGGAAGGTGCCAGGCGCGACCGCGATCCCGGCCGGCCGCTACGACCTGGCGCTGGAATGGTCGCCCAAGTTCACGCGAATCCTCCCAGAGCTGAAGGGCGTGCCTGGCTTCAGCGAGATCAAGATCCACGCCGGCAATCGGGCCAAGGACACGGAAGGCTGCATCATCGTCGGGCGCACGCGCGGCATCGATCAGCTCTACGATTCAGCGGCCATGCTCGACGACGTGCTGTTGCGCATGATGAACCCGATGATGGCCGAGCGGATGCGGATCGACATCCTGAACCCGCCGGAGTTACACTTCACGCACACGACTTTAGAAGGAGAGAGGTTCGCATGAAAACGCTGATCGCTGTGGTGGTCATTATCAGCAGCGTCCCGATTGTCGCGGAGGCGCAGGTGCCGCCCGTGAAGAATCCGACGCAGCTCGCGTTCACGTCCGTGGATCATGCCGCCTCGACCGGCTACGAGATCGACATCGTGACGCCGACTGCGGCCGTGTTGCAAACGCTCACGATTGCGAAGGCGGCAACCACGGTCCTGAACGGCGAAGTGCTCGTCACGGTCAACGTGCAGCCGGTGACGTTTGGCACCTACACCTTTGTCGCGCGCACGCTAGTGAACACGTTGAAGAGCAGTAACTCGCTGCCGTCAGACTCGTGGGAGCGTGCGCCTGGGCAGCCGTCGAAGCCGCGCGTTGCCAGCCTGTTCCACGCTATTGGGCGCGCATTCGCCGCGCTCGTCTAAGGAGGCCGTCATGGGCTGGTCTGCTCTCGTCATGGCGTTAATTCAGAAGCTCCCTGACATCCTGTATCGCGTCGATCACCTGTTCACCGAGCCGCGTAAGGGCGGCGAGAAGCTCCCACTAGCGGAAGCGGATTTCCTGGCGCGCGAGTTGGACATTGGCGTGACGTCGACTGAGGACATAATCGTGGCCCGGCGGGCGCTCATCAGTGCCGGCGTCGCCTACGCCAATGCCTTGGAGCAAAACCGCGCAAAGTGACTTGTTACTCGAAAGTGTGCTAGGCTCGTCTCGGGGAGGAACCCGAGATGAGCGTCGATACCAGCCAAGTGCCGCGCCGCGAAATCCCACGGGGCGCGGTCACTTCGTCCAACATCGCCAGCATCGGTTACAACGCGCCGACGCAGCAGCTCGCGGTCGAGTTCAAGAGCGGGGCGATCTTCCACTACGACGGCGTGCTGCTAGAAGTCGCGCAGCGATTCGACGAAGCCACGTCGAAGGGCCGGTTCTTCATCACCGACATCAAAGGCCGCTACCGCGCGGAGCGCATGACCGGCAAGTGCCCGGCGTGCGGTGATGTCGGCTGGGTCGCGCGCATGTGCGCCGACTGCGGCACGAAGACCTACGCGCGGCTCGACACGGAGCATGTCGAATGAAGACCCTCGAAGACGTGGTGCTCGCTCTCGCGCGACATGGGCGCGCTCGCTGCGGCGCTTGGTTCGGGAACTATCCGCTCGGTGTGCGTTATGCGTTACAAGAGTTGCTGCCGCTGGTCGATGTGACGCACGCGGGGAGTAGAACCAAGCAGACAATCACCGACGCGGTCGCCGCGTTCGATCAGAAATTGGCTGAATGAGGAAAACGACAGGCCCGCGTCGGCGGGGTGTGATGGGTCGCTGGTCGATCTTCCGCGATCAGGCGCACGGGAAGAACACGCGCGTGCAGGGCTACATCACGACGCAGGGCGGCACGGACTTCGAGCAGGCGCGGAAGGCGCTCGGCTCGATGTATCGTCTCCTGATGGGCCGCGACGCCATTGCGGTGAGCGACGCGGATACGATTGAGTTCTTGGCGCGTGGGTTGCTGGAGACCCGGCGCTATTTACAACAATTGAAGCGAAGTGAGCGCCGAGAAGCGACGCTGAAATAAAACAGCCGGCACGCGGGAGAGAGTTCGCGTGCCGGCCGTGCACGCGCGGAAACGGCTTGCTGGAGACCTGGCGCTATTTGCAAGAGCTGCTTCAATGAGGCCGCACGCGCGAGCGCATCCTATCAGAAAGGGATCTGATGTCCAAGCGAACGAAGAAGCGCCCGGCGCGCCGGGCGAAGCCGTCGACGAAACCGGCGAAGAAGACGACGGCACTCGCGCGTCGGCCGAAGGTGCTGACCGCTGAACTCGTGCCGGCGAACGGCGCAACAGATCGCGTTGTCAGCGTGGGGTTTCGGCTCGACACGTTCGGGCTCGTCGAGCTGAAGGCGACGAACGCCGAAGAGAAGGTGCTCGCGCGAGAGCCGCGCGCTGACGACGTGCTCATCAAGCCGACCGGGCAACCCTACATCCCGCATGCGGTCTATACGAAGTGGCTGAACGAAGCCTTCGGGCGCGGGAGCTGGCAGCTCGTCGCGGTCGGTCTACCGGCGCTCGCTGAGAAGAGCGTCGTGTGCCCCTACATTCTGTATGTGCACACGCGGCCCATCGCGATGGGGCACGGCGAGCAGGAATATTTCCCGACCAACCGCGATCAAACGTACGGCGATGCGCTCGAATCGACCTATGCAAGCGCGCTGCGCCGCTGCTGCAAGCATCTCGGCATCGGCATCGAACTCTGGGATCGCGCGTGGCTCTCGGCCTGGAAAAGTAAGAATGCCGTACAGGTGCGGGTTGAAGTCAGCCGCAAACAAGATGATGGGTCATGGAAGAAGACTGAGGCGGTGCAGTGGAGGCGGAAGCTCGATGAGCCGTTGAAGGGTGAACTCGGCACGCGGAATGCAACGCGCAAAGAGTCAAGCGTCGAGCACGCCGACATAGACAAGTCGATCTCGGAACCGAAGCGGGATCGCTTCTGGAAGATCGCTCGGCGCATGGGACGGAACGAGGCCGACATCAAACACTGGTTGAAGACGCATTACCAGATCGACCGCACGGATCAAATTACAAACCGGCACTACGACAAGATCGTCACAGTGCTCGAAAGGCCTGGCGACCTGCCGAACGGTCATGAGCCCGGCGAGGAAATCATGGGAGGCGTATGAGCCTGGAAACCTATCGTGATGAAGACTTTCGTCAGATGAAGAAAATGGAGAAGGCGATCATCGACGTGCTGCTGCCATTCAGCGGGCACATCGATCCGATCCTGGGGCTGCTCGCGCTCCTGCGCTGTGCGCGGGTGATGTTCCGCGCCGCGTCGCGAGACGCGCAGACGAAGCTCACACCGGTCATCGTGGCCTACTTGTTCGGGAAGTTGCGGCCGTCTTCGTCAGCTACATCGAAGATGCTCTGGACACCTGGCGACGACACGAAGCATTGAGATGTTGACGATCCCCGCTTTTCGGTTCGACGCGGCGAACCATGATTACATCAACTTGGCGACAGGCGAGAGCTACCCGCACATCACGGGTATGCTCGAACAAACCGGCTGGGTCGATGATCGCTGGTATACCGAAGAGTCGAGCGAGCGCGGCACGGCCGTGCACCGGCTTACGGCTGACTACGATCTGAAGGCTCTCGACGTGGCGAGCTGCACGTCACGCTTCAGGGGCTACCTGCTCGCGCACGTGCAAGCGGTGACGACGGTGCGACCGACGATGCTCGCCGTCGAGGAACCGCTCGTGCATCCGGTGCTGCTCTTCGGCGGGCGCCCGGATCGGGACTGCCTGGTCTACAAACTGCGCGCGACGTGGGAAGTCAAGACCGGCTCGCCCGAGCGGAGTCATCAGATCCAGACGGCACTGCAAGCGATTCTGCTCGCGGTCGAGTCGAAGATTCCTGCGGCGGCGATGGGACGATTCTGCTGCTACGTGAAGGACAAGGGGAAGTTCAAGGTGGTCGAGCACAAGGACCGGCGCGACTTCGATGAGGCGTATCGCGTCGTGCGCACGTGCACGGGGATCGTGGCATGAGTGGTGAATGGATTCGCGGCAAGATGCTCGGCCGTGGGCCGCTCTGGAAGGACGTCACGCCGAAGAAGACACGCGCGACGAAACACCGGCAGGTCTCGGCCGTCGAGCGGGTGAATAAACAACTCGTCCGCGAAAGGGATGGCCGTTGTCGGTTCCCGCGTTGTGGCTGTTGGCCGGTGCAGGCGACCGTGAGCCATGATGTCCACAAAGGCATGGGCGGCGACCCGACAGGCGAGCGGTCACTACCATCTGGCATGATCGTGCTCTGTCGCTGGCGACACCAAGATGCGCCAGTGAGTCGGCACGCCGGCACGATGCGCACGCGCTACCTGACCACGGATCAGAATGACGGGCCAGTGTGTTTCGAGGTTGATCTCTGGGCGGTGTATCCAGGGCTCTACCCGGCGCGCGGTGTGTGGTTCGCGGCGGCATCCGAGAGCAATATCGGCGTGCTGGAGCCGTTAACGTTCGAGCAGCAGCGGGTGCTGGGCGACCTGGCGGCGATGACACGATGACGCGAGGACAACAAGCGTTGACGAAGGCGAAGTCTGATCTTGAATGGGCCATCGGATTGTTGGATAAGTCAGCGACGCCAGAAGCGCTCGATGTGAACCGGCTCGTTGCCGACATCGCCGACGCCTTACGATTGCGTCTAGATGAGCGCGATGCGATGATCGGCCGTGGTGAAAGGTAGGTGAGTAATGGGACTCGGACGACTACTGAAGAAGGCCACGAAGTTCGCCGTCAAAGCGAGCGGAGCCGGGCTCGCCGCGAAGGCTGCAAGCAGTTCCGCCGGTATGGCGTCGAAACTCTACAGCGGCAAGAAAAAGAAGAAGCGGTGAAGTCAACAGGCTCGTGCGCCTTCGAGTCCTGCGGGGAAGTAGAACGCTGCGCGCTTCCTGGTGGCTGTGTGCAGCGGCGCTTCGGGCGCAGCGCTGGTGTAGTCGGCGGCGAGACGATTAAAGCCGGCGCTCGGGCACTCGCCGGCACGAAACCAGGGCGCACGAACCGAGATCCGAGGAAGATCAAGCGGAAGCGCAAAAACTTCACGATGGCCGGCGGCAACCCGCTCAAGCGGCGACGTTGACTTGTTAGTTAGAAGTCTGTAGGCTGAGAGAGTCGTCGGCCGGCCAAGGCAGTAACCGCGTAGGGTGCCTGCATAGCTCGACAAGGTGAATCCTGGCTCGCGTGCAGCGGTAGTCAGGGGCCGGCTCGATGACGATAGCGTGGGGAGTTGCTACCTCGCGCGTGCTGAGAAAGGGCAGCACACCAATGGCGAAAACCGCACCGAAGACACCGCTTCCGCTCGACGCGGAAGTCGTCGCGTCTGAAACGCAAGAGCGCGAACTCATCACAACCGAAGCCGGCAAGTTCTCTGAGTTCATCAGAGGCTTCGTGCCGTTCATGCAGAAGGCCGGCGAGCTGGAGCGCAAGGCGAAGGAACGGCTCGACATCGCCCGACAGCTCAAAACCAAACCTCCGAAGACCGAAACTGACGACGTGAAGGTGCAGACCGAGCTGCGCGCGGGCAAGCTCGAACGGAAGGTCGTCGATGAGACGTGGGCGATCACAGGCGTGCTGAGCCGGCTGCACAAACAGACGGTCGCCGGGCGCGAGCGCGCTGGGGGCATGCTCGACGAAGCGACGGCGATCACGCAACAGCTTCATAACGACTGGACACGTGAGCAGCAGCGCGTTGCGCGTGAGGAAGAAGACCGGCGTCGTCGAGTCGCTGAAGAGCACGCGCGGAAGGATCGCGAGAAGGAAGTCGCGCGCATCGAAGAAGAGGCGTTGCGCGTCGAGGCCGCGAGCCCGGACATCTCGGAGCGTGAAGAAGCGTTCGTGCACGGGCAGATCGCGCTCGGGCTCGGGCCGACTGACGCCGCGCGACGGGCCGGCTACAAGAACCCGGAGCTGCGCGCCGAGAAGCTGATGGTGATGCCGAAGATCATCGCGGCGCTCGACGCGAAGACGCAGGCCGCAGTGATATGGGAGCAGGCGGAAGCACGGCGCGCGATGCCGATTACCATGGACGTCGAGAAGGTGCGGCCGGCCGTGACGCGCGTCGGGAATACACACGACCGCTCGACCTGGTCGGCGGAAGTCTACGATGCTGAGGCGTTCATGGCGGCGCTGCTCGACCCGCGCTTGCGCACGCAATACGGTATCCCGGCTGACATCGCGACGTTCCTTCAACCGAAGCTGAACGACTACGCGCGGTTCCTGCACGAGCTGCTCGACAAGTGGCCCGGTGTGCGCTCGCAGAAATCAACGAACACTGTATGAAGAAGCATTCACAGCAACTGTCTCAGCGTAAAGGCGCCTGATCGTGCACAGGCTGACACAGAAAATGAGCAAGGGGGTTGTTTCGACTAAGAAGTTGTGAGACATTTGAACTCTCGAAGCCGCGTTCGGGCCGGCAATGCAGCCGGACGGCGCGGGGGAAAAGGACAACCGAAATGAAATCAGGACGTTCGCTTCAGGAACTCGCCGCCGAACTCTCCCGCCAGTCGCAAACCCGGAAAGACTTCCTCGCACCGCAGGGCGCACTCAAAGCCGTCGTCGATGAGGGCACCGTCAAGATCGCCGGCTTTCCGAACGAAGATGCGCTCGACATCACGCCACACGCGCATGGACAACTCGCGACGCATCTCGGCATCCCGAAGGCGTATTACGACCGGATGCTCGAAACAAACGGCGACCTACTCACGCGCAACGTGAACGCCTGGGTCGACGCCGACGCCGACAACAAGCGGATGGTGCGGGTGCTCGACGGCCGCGTGCGCGCGTTCCTGTCGCCGAAGTTCAGACCGCTTGACAACTTCGAGCTGGCGACGGCGGTGTTGCCGACGCTGCTCGATCACAAGGTTCAGATTCTCTCGGCGGAATTGACCGAGACCCGGATGTATATCAAGGGTATTCTGCCGGAGCTGAGCGACGAGCTACCGGCGGGTCTGAGCTACGGCGGGCACGAGCGCATCGGCGGCGACCGCGGAAACGTCGTGGCGGCGATCACGATCTCGAACTCAGACATCGGCGCTGGCACGCTGCGCGTCGAGCCCGGCGTCTTCACGACGCGCTGCACAAACCTGATGACGCTGGCACAGGCGGCGATGAAGAAGTATCACGCGGGCCGCGCGGGACAGGCCGACGATGAGAGTTGGATGGTCTTCGCGGACGAGACCCGGCGCGCGGATGACGCCGCGTTCTGGCTCAAAGTGCGCGACATCACGGTCGCCGCATTCGACGAGGCGATGTTCCGCAAGGCCATCGAGAGCATCCGCAAGACGACTGAGGCTCCGATCACGGGCGAGCTGCCCAAGGTCATCGACCTGGCCGTGCAGCAGCTCGCGCTTCCGCCGGCACTCTCGGGCGGCATCCTGACGGCGCTCGCAGCCGGCGGCGACCTGACGCAATGGGGGCTCAGTTCGGCGATCACGCGCGTGGCGAACGACGCAAACGACTACGAGCTAGCGACCGAGTTGGAGCGCGCGGGCGGCAAGGTCATCGCGTTGCCTGAGCGGGACTGGTCGAAGATCGCGGCGGGCATCGCCGCGTAGCAGGCCGACCGTGAAGCGTCGCGGGGCATCCCTGCGACAGAGGCTCACGGCAGGCAGGGGGAGCGAGCGGCGTGCCAGTCCGGCGCTTCGCTCGACTCCCCCACTTACCCGACGCGCAACCGCGCGGGCACCAGAGAGGCGGCACAAGCGACCGCTGTAAGGGGAGTCGGGCCGGAGAGGCGCCGGCTCCCCGTTTCCGTGTCGAGGGAGAGCAGTATGGGCAGACGGTAAGGCGCGTTGGTAAACCAGCGTCAGGAGCTGACATCATGACCACACAGACACAGACCGCCACGACGCTTGAGACGCTGGCCGACGATCAGATCACCACATTGCGCACCGAAGCCGGATCCGCTGGGGATCTCGCGCAAGTGGCGCTCTGCGACCGCGCGCTGACCGGTGACACCGAGGCTCGCACCGAGTGCGTGCGTGTCATCCGTGACGCCGAGGCCCAGGAGTGACCCGCACCCCCGCCCAACGCGCCGCCGCGAGCAGTATGGACATCACGACCATCGTCATCCGCCGGCAGACCGAGCTACGCTCGCGCCAGTGGGGCATTTACATCAACAACGTGCTCATCGAAGGCGGGTTCGTCACCAAGCGCGCGGCGCTGGCTGCGCTGCCGCAATGCCTCTGAAGGGAGCGTGTGTTTCCGTGACTTTCCACGTGGAAGCAAAACCGTGTGCGCGAGGCTGCGGTCGGCGGCGAGACCTGAAGTATACGGCCTATTGTCGAGCCTGCCGGAACGCTTATATGCGCGAGCATCGGCTACGGCACGCGCAGCTTTCTCCGGCTGATCGCCAGCGCGCAAATTGTCGATCTTACGCGAATGTCTACCAACGGCGCGGGCTGCTCGTGCCTCAACCGTGCGAAATCTGCGGCTCTACCGATGTCGAGAAACATCACGGCGATTACTCACAACCGTTAGTTGTTCGCTGGTTCTGTCGCGAGCATCACCTCGCGCTGCCAGCATAGGGGGAGAGATGGAACATGAACAGACGACGCTGCCGCGCGACGAGTTCAGCGTCACGCTTCGCAGCATGAGCGACAACCCTGGGGCGGTGCGGGCATCGTCCCGGCTGGACATCGCCGATTTCTACGGGCGCTCGGAAACCTGGACGATTGACACGTTCCGGGCGAACGGCATCGAGACGGCGCTCGTGCAGCGGATGAGCACGGGAGGGGCGCTCCGGCTCGTCCTGCCGCCACAGGTGATGGCGGCGCTCACCCGGCAGCATGACAGCCTCACCGGCAAGGTGCGCAGCCGTGGAGCCCGTCAGGCGGTCGCGACACGCATCGCTCGGGGCGACGTGCTCGGCAACCCCGAGGCGCTCAAGAAGGCACGCAAGACGCCGCGCAAGGCCCGGAGAAAAGGGAAGCGGTAGATGGCCGTGACGGTGTGCATGCGCTGTGTTCTGCGCGCGGCCGTGAACTTCGAGCCGTCGCCTGGGCCGTTCAATGAGACGCCCGAGGAACATCTCGCGCGGATGCATCCGAACAGAGACGCCAACCTACGCGAGTGCGCCGAGCTGGAAGGCAAACTCGCGCGGCGCATCGCGTTCGCTGAGAACGCGAAGAATAACTGACCGCTACAGGTTGGGGTCTTGTGTGAAATGAGCGGAACGATCCATAAAACACAACCGACCGGAAAAGGGTTCCGGTCGGTTGTTGCCGTTCGGTGTGCTGGCACCGAGACGGGATTGCGCCGCACCCGCAATTCTACCCGTCTTTCCTGTCAACTCACAAGTCAACCGGCACTCCATCGACTCGCGCCGATGCCGAACGACGTTCGGAGCCCGCGCGAGAGGGCTGGCTCTGTCGCTCCGCTCCGTCGCCTGGCTGTCGAAGATGCTGGTGAAGTTGGACGCAACTGAGGGGGAGGGGGGTGCGTTTGAAAGAGCATGTAGACAGGGGGAATTATGAAACACAACGAAGTCGCGGGCTACGTCTCGCATCTCTACGACGAGCGGCCCCGGCAACCACAGACAATGAGGAACCTCTGGTGGTGGGCGTGGGTCGCCGGGTTCTGTAGTGGCGTCACGGCGACCGTCATCGTCGTGGTCTTCTGGGTGCTGCCATGAGCGACCCCGCGCACTCCATCGACGACCGGCAGGTGAAGGCACTCGACGCGAAGGTCGATGCGGCGATTCAACTCGTGGCGCGTCTGCACGACGCACTGCTCGATGTGAAGCGAGCCATCAGCCACGAGAACCCGGTGCGGGACGTGCTCGCGCTCTACGATGAACTCTGGATCAACCTCTACGCGCGCAACGCGAAACCGGTCGTGCATTACGAGTTCAATCGCGTCGTCGATCCGGCGCACGTGAAGCGACTCCTGAAAGTGTTTGATACCAACACCTTGAAACAGCGCGTGACGCGCTACTTTCTCGACCGCGATCTGTTCCTCGTAAAGAACGGGCACCCGTTCAATCTCTTCCTGTCTCGTTTGAACACCTATGGCGTGGTCAACGTGCCAAGTCCATCGCAAGCCGTCACGACCGCTGAGCGGGAGCGGGCGCTTCAGATGCGAAAAGCCTGGGGCGGGTGTGGGCACAAACCTCGCTGTGCGTCGTCCGGCGCGTGCGTCCTCGCGATAATCACAAAATGGCGAGCGCAGGAACAACAGGTCGAGGTCATATGATCGTCCAGTGCCCGCGTTGCGTGATTAATAACCGCCCTGGGACGACGACCTGGCACGCGACCGGGCGTTTCGGCGTCAATCGTTACGGCCGGCGTCGCGCATGGCTGGTCTGTGAGACATGCGGCTACCGATGGGCCTCTGCGTTGCCCGCCGCGCTGGCCGCTGCCGCTGACGATGACACGGAGCCCGAGCCCGAGCCCGACCCGTTACCAACCCTACGCCCGCCGCCTGGCGTCACCGGGTTACTCGGGTTCGCGGCTGTCGGGGATCTCGGCCGGGCGGTGGCCGCTGAGATCAAGAAGCGTCGAAAGACATAAATCTATCGTCATCACCCACTTGTTAGTTAAAATAGGACCGCGCTGCCATGCTGTATATCGGGATCGACCCTGGCGCGTCTGGCGGGATCGCTGTCATCAGCGAGACCGGCTTCGCGCAAACATTCAAAATGCCGGAGACTGAAGCCGACGTGCTCGCGCTCTTGCGGAGCTACGCCATCGGCGATGAAGTCATCAGGGCCACGATTGAGCGCGTGCATACGGCTCCACAAATGGGCGTCGTCAGCGCGTTCAAGTTCGGGCGCGGCGTTGGCGTGCTCCACATGGCGCTGATCGCCGCTGGCATTCCGTTCGATGAAGTGACGCCGCAGGCGTGGCAGAAGATGATGGGTTGTATCGCGCCGAAGCGCGTCGAGTTCGGGCAGAAGGACAAGAACATCACGAAGCGCCGGGCACAAGCGCTCTTCCCAAATCTCACCATCACGCACGCGGTCGCCGACGCGCTGCTGATTGCGGAGTTTAACCGGCGCACATCACGCGGGGTAGCGTTACCAGCGAGACCCGCACAGAAGGGATTATTCGATGGCAAAAGCGAAGGCACCGAAGAAGACCGCCGAAATCAAGAACGTGCGGACGAAGAAAGCGAAGAGCACCGCCGCGCCGAAGAAGAAGGTGAACGTGCCGAAGCGGCTCCGACAGAAGGCGCTCCCAGGCATGGAGGATCACGGCATCGCGGAGATCGAAAAAGCCGCACACGACTACGCCGACGCGCGTGATGCGCGGATGGCGCACGGAGAAGAAGAGGGACGCCGGCACACCAAGCTCGTCGCGGTGATGTCGAAGCACGGGAAGAAGACTTACGCGCACCGCACAGGTGACGAAGTCATCACAGTGAAGGTCGCCGCGAAAGATGCGACGGCGAAGGCCAAGGTGAAGATCGTGCCGGCGGACGACTACAAGCCGGAGAGCGATGCAAAGACGCGAAAGGTCGCAGACGAGCAGGATATCGATCTCGACGTTGGCGGCGAAGCCGGAGTTGAGTAATGGCGAACGTTCCGGTCGAGATCCGGCAGCTCGGGCCACGCCACGGCGGGCGCGGGTGCGGGTGTGATCCACGAGACAATCACACCTGCACTGCGCATGCTGCCCACATCGACGAGAGCGAGACGGAGCTGTCAGGTGATGGCATCTACAGCTACGACAAACCGCCGTTTAGTCGCGACGACCAGGCGGCACAAGAACCGCTCGTCGTCGTGGTGAGCGGACCTGATCGCGACGGTGAGATCGGTATCCTCGCGTCCAATAGCTTCTATCTCTCACGCTTCGACGCGGAAGACCTGGCACACGAAATCCTGCGGCGGTTGGCGCAACGGAGGGGGTAAATCATGAGCGGACCTAAACTTGTTCATCCCTCCGGAGGGAGCCTACCGCTCTTTGACGAGCGCCCGATTCCGCTCGCTGGATGGCGGTTACTAGACAAGCGCGCCGAGCCGATTGGGCGACCAACGGAAGCAGAAACAACGTTCGCGTTAGAGTTCTCAGGCGCCGCGCACGAATCCTCTGGTTATTGGGTGGGAGACATTCTGGCCTACACCGAGAGCCGCGCGGATTGGAATGAAAAGGCGTCGCAGATCACCAGCGTCACCGGGCTCGCGCGACACACGATTGAAAACCTGGCATCAATGGCCCGGAACGTCGACCAGGCGTCACGTGCACTGTCGCCGTCAGTGGCACATTCGAAGGTTGTGCAGAAGCTCACGCCGGCTGATCAGCGAAAGTGGTTGAGGAAGGCGAACACTGAAGGATGGGGTAAACGTGAACTCGATATCGAACTAAAGCGGGCGCAGAAGCGTGGCGTCGTGTCCGGCACCGCGGATCTCGAAGGGATGTTCCGCGTGTGGCTGATCGATTACCCGTGGCTCTACGGGGCCACGCAACCGAGCGCCACGAGCGCGCAGTCGCACTATCGCGGCATTCCCATCGAGCAGGGCGTCAAGATGGGCTCGTCGGTGAAGGCGCACACCACGAAGCACGCGGTCGCTTTCTTCTGGGTAACTGCGCCGCTGCTCTACTACGCGAGCGACGGGATTTCCCCAGACCCGTATCGGCTGATTACGGCCTGGGGATTCGAGCCGAAGACCGGCGGCGTGTGGGACAAGGTCTTGCACAACTTCGGGAACTACTTGAGCATCCGGCACGAGCATCTCATTATCGCGACACGAGGGAGCTGCACGCCGGATCGCCCGACGCCGATGTTCGACTCCGTCTTCAGCGAGCGCAAGAGTGACGTGCACAGTGAGAAGCCGGCGCTCGTGCACACGATGATCGAGCGGCTCTACGACGGGCCGCGCGTCGAGCTGTTTGCCCGGCAACATCGAAAGGGCTGGACCTGTTGGGGCGATCAAGTGGGAGAAGCCGCCGAGAAGAAGGTCGGATGAAGCCGGAGAACCTGAAGTGCCCGACGTGCGGCGGGCCGATGGTATCGCGCATCTCAAAGACGACGGATCGTTTCGGCCAATCGTCAGGGCGGCGGTTCTGGGGATGCGCCGGGTTTCCTGATTGTCGAGGCACGCGCGATGCCGATGGGTTGTCGCGCGAGGAACGGCGCGGAGAACAACACAACAGCGAAAGAGGGAACGACGATGAAGGGTAAAACACGCATCACGATCAATCGCGAGACGTTGAAAGCGCTGCTCGAAGAGCACATCTCGCGCAGCATGCTCGGTGACTACCACCTGCTTGAGTGGACCGTGCATCGCAACAGCAGCGTCGAGCTAGTCATCACACCGAAGTCAGAAGCGGTTTTACCGCTCGACGCCGAACCCGGCGTGTAGTTATGGCACGATCAGAGCGAGACGTGCCGGTGATGCGCTCGCGCTCTTCCAGGTCAGACGTCACGTCGAAGAAGACACTCGGCAAGCTACAAGAGGAACTAGGCGAGCTGGTCGCCATCGTGGGCCGGTGCCAGATTCACGGCACTGAGCCGGAGACCGGCGAGCCGAATCACCTGACGCTCGAAAAGGAAATCGCGGACGTGCAAGCGGTGATGCAGATCGTCAGCAAGATGTTCGGGCTGAACGAGGGAGCCATACGTCGGCGCCGGCTACAGAAAGTCGAGCACTTGACACGCTGGCACGAGCTTCTTCAAGGGATGAAGTCATGAAACAAACTGCCTAAAATACGGGGGTGCGGACGAGTGAAGACACCACACACGATGACGGCACGCGGGCGCTTGGTGCGTGTGACGCTCAAGAGCGGCGAGACGTTCGAAGCTCGTTTCCTTGAGCGCACACGGAGTAAGGTGCTGGTCTTCGCAAGCGGGCGGCGCGTGCCGGCGGGCGACGTGAAGAGCTTCAGCGACCGCCGAATCTTACAGCCGGTGAGCGCGCATCGGAGGGTGTGATGATGGTGAACGGGCGCGTGCTCGGCTTGGCGTGGCCGTGGCTCGGCCTGGAATGGCGCTGTAGCGAGTGCGGGCACAAGGCTGATAACAACAACGAGCTGCTCACGCACATCTGGACGACGCACGCGAAGCAGGCGATTACCGAGAACCCGACGCTTGTCGAGGCGCTCTGGCGGATGGCGGCACGGCAGCATCTCGACAGATTGGCGCGCAAATGAAAACAGCCGGCGGGTTCAGGTATGCGATGCAGGTGGAAATCGGCGGCGGGCGCTGGAGCACACGACTCTCGGCCGACGACTTCGAGCTGGTCAGTAAATGCTTCAACGATTACACGAACGCGGTTGGGAACACGAGTACGGTGCGGCTGATCGATCAGGCGACTGATGACGTATTCCGTCAAGTGATTCCAATCCAACGATGGTAAACAATGGAGTTCCACATTAACACCCGTGTTCGCTACAAGCCGAAGGCCAGCGTGTACGGCTACGAGCATTTGGTTGAGTCCGATGGTCGCGTGCCGGCCATCGTCATCGGTCACTCGCTCAAGCGGGTTCGCATTGAGTTCAACGGGCGGCGGATGACGGCGAAAGGGACGAGCCAAACATCCGTACTGGCCGAGAACCTCATCGTCGACAGCGCGCCATCACCCAGATGACCGGGCCGACCACGACCGCGCCGAAACCCGCTGCGCCGGTCTCGTGGTGGATCGGGAGTCCGCGCGTTGGCTTCTTCACTGAGGCCGAGCGCCGCCATCCGGGCAGCAACATGACGAAGGCCCCAACCAGCTTCATGGGTGCGTGGTCCGGCCGGAAGACCAAGTCACTGATCTGCCTACCTGATCGTCACCGGGGGCTGCGATGACTGGCGCGACTTCCTAGTCACATGGTAGGCTCGTCGGTATCGTGGCCCGGAAGCGTACAGCGACCTTGTCAGACCCCGAAGAGGGGTTCTGCCTGGAATACCTCAGCAACGGGCTCAACGCCACGCGGGCCTACAAAGCCGTGCATCCGCGAGCCAAAACCTCTACGGCGACGACCGAAGGGCATAAAACCCTTAGGAAACCTCACGTAGCCGCATTCCTCGCCACAGAGCAGGCCGCGCGCAAAGTCCGGCTTCAGATGGACGGCGACGAAGCGCTCGAAGGGCTCACCCGGCACGCCCGTGGCGATCCGCGCCGGCTGTTCAAGGGTAACCGGCTGCTGCCGATGGACGAATGGCCGGACGATGCCGCCGATTGTGTGAAGGCGCTGAAACCAGGACCGTTCGGCACGGCCAAGAAACGCGCCAAACCTCTGGTCCCATCCCGCCGGCGGGATGCCAAGCCCCTGAAGCCCACGACGAGACTAGTGGATGCGGACAGCCCGCTGACCCCACCGCAAGAGGCGTTCGTCCTGCACTACCTGAGTAACGGGTGGAACGGCACGCGGGCCTATCTCGCGTCGCATCCCAGGTGTACCTACGAGAGCGCAGCGACCGGGGCCTACGAGTCTCTGAGGAACGCCAAGATCCGGGCGCGGCTTCAGAGGGAGCTGTCCACCAATTTCAAGGCGCTCCAGATGAACGCCGACGAGAGTCTGGCGCGGCTGTCCATCGTGGGCCGGGCGGACATCCTGGACGCGTACGACGACGCGGGGAAGATGCGCCCGCTCAGGGAGTGGCCGGCGAACCTCCGGCTGGCGCTCAAGTCGGTGAAGCGGAACGCCTTCGGGGACTACGATATCGTCTTCGACGACCGGGTGCATGCGGTCGAGCTGATGGCCATCAACGGGGGCAAGCTCTCGCGCTCGCTGAACGTGCGGCATGGCGTCGCGGCACTGGCGAAGATCATCGACGGGGACGAGGGCGAGGACGCATGAAGACGTGGTCGGCCATCGAGGATATCCACGGGCGCGTCAAGAGCGTCCACATCGTCCCCGTGAAGGATCTCCGACGACACAATCAACGCGGCCGTGGGTGCTGGTGTCAGCCGCGCGTGGATGGGCTGCCGAACGGGTGGGTGCTCGTGGTGCATAACGCGGTCGACGGACGGGATCTCATCGAACAGCACGGCGTCAACTAAATGGGCATCGAGTCCGCGCACAAGAAGATCACGCGCTGGCGCGAGCATCCCGAGGCGATGGTCCGGGAGGAGTTCGGCGTCGAGCCGGACACCTTCCAACTTGAGGGGCTCCGCGCGTTCGCCAAGCCGTCCGTGAATCGGATCGCGCTGAAAGCCTGCAAGGGTCCCGGCAAGACCGCCTTCGAGGCGTGGTGCATCCTCAACTTCCTCGCCACGCGCAAGTATCCGAAGATCGGCGCCACCTCGATCACGGGGGACAACCTCAACACGAACCTCTGGCCCGAGATCGCGAAGTGGATGCACAAGTCGCGATTCTTCACCGACACGTTTCTCTGGACGCAGACGCGCGTGGTGTACCGGGAGGAGCCGGAGAACTGGTTCGCCGTGGCGCGGACGTGGCCACGGAAAGCTGACGCGCAACAGCAGGCGGACGCGCTCGCCGGCCTGCACGCCGACCATGTGATGTTCGTGCTGGACGAGAGCGGGGGCATCCCGCAAGCGGTCATGGTGGCGGCCGAAGCCATCCTGGCCAACGAGGGCGTCGAGGCCAAGATTATTCAAGGCGGCAACCCCACACACGTCACCGGGCCGCTCTATCGCGCCTACACGCAGGATCGTCATCTTTGGTACGTCATCACGATCACGGGCGACCCGGACGACCCGCGCCGCTCGAAGCGGATCTCCCTGACGTGGGCGAAGGAGCAGATCGAACAATACGGTCGCGACAACCCGTGGGTGAAGGTGAACGTGCTCGGCGAGTTCCCGCCCGCGAGCATTAACGCGCTCTTAGGCGTCGAAGAGGTCGAGCTGGCGATGCGCCGCCATCTGCGACCGGATGCGTGGGAGTGGTCGCAGAAGCGCCTGGGCGTGGACGTGGCGCGGTTCGGGGACGACCGGACGGTCATCTTCCCGCGGCAAGGGCTCGCGGCCTTCATGCCCGTGGTGATGCGCGTCCAGCGGACGACGGCGATCGCGACCCGCGTCGCCCGCGCCATGTCGAAGTGGGACGCGGAGCTGATCCTCATCGATGACTCCGGCCATTGGGGGCACGGCGTCGTGGATAGTCTGATCACGGCCGGCTACCCGGTGATACCGGTGCTCGCGGAAGACACCGCGCTTGACCGGCAATACAAAAACCGGCGCGCCGAGATGTGGCTGGAGATGGCGAAGGCGATCAGCACGGGCATGGCGCTCCCGCACCTGCCGGAGCTGATTCGTGAGTTGACCGTCCCGACCTACACCTTCATCGGCGGGAAGTTCGTCCTGGAACCGAAGGACCAGATCAAGACGCGCCTTGGCCAGTCGCCGGACCTCGCCGATGCGCTCGCGCTCACGTTCGCCATGCCCGATCAGCCGGGCCAGATGATGGAGCGGTTCCGGCGGCGACACACCGCGCTTCACGATGGCAACCCGTTCGCGGTCAGCCCGGCCGACGTGTTTCCGGACATGGGCGCCACGACAGCCGAGGCCGACTTTGATCCCTACAAGGTGAAGATTTGATGATCTACGACGCTGCGCGCACGGCGCGGATTCTCGCGGTGATCAGCACGCAGATCGTCACGCTGCCCGGCAAGGGCACGGGGACCATTGTGACGAGTGCGGACGGGATCACGCGCTACCTCGCGACGGCGCAGGGGATGCGACGGCTCGACGAAAAACCACCAGGCAAGCGCGCACGGAAGGCGTGGAAAGCCGCGCGCCGTGTCAACCTGCACCAGAAGTTAACCGATGAGAAGGAGTGACGACAATGGATACAAGGGATGGAACTATCTACGAGAAACCGACACGATGATCAGACTCGCGATGGAGGACGACCTCGACCGGCTCGTCGAACTGACGCGACACTTCCTCGCCAGCAGTGTCTACGGCGCGTTGTTCCCGTTCAACCCCGTGGCGGTCGAGGGCCTCATCCTGACGGTGCTCCACGTCGGCGCGATCTTCGTCGCGGAGGTCGACGGGCGTGTCGAGGGGATGCTCGCCGTGGCGGTGTTGAGGCACCAGGTTTCTGGTGAGTTGATTGCTGAAGAGATCGCGTGGTGGGTTGAGCCGGGCCACCGGCACAGGACGCTCGGCCCCCGCCTGTTGGGGTGTCTGGAAGATTGGGCAGTGCGACAACGGGCAATTATGGTAAAAATGGTGTCGCCAACCGGGGACACCGACCTGGAGGCGTTCTATCGGCGCCTGGGGTACGTGGCGGTGGAGACCGCGTTCGTGAAGCGCCTGCACAAAGTGAGCTGAGCTGATGGCCGGATTCACGGGACTCGCACGGTCGAGCATCGGGATCGGAAAGAAGGTCGCCGGCGTCGCCCGCCGCATGACCGCGAAGGCTGGCGGCGCCACGGTAGACGCGGCACAAGCGGTCGCCGGCGTCACCACGCCGAAGCCCGTCGGCGGCGTCGTCGGTGGGGTGGCGAGTGCGCTGCTGCCGTTTGGGAAACGCAAGCGCAAGCCACGGATGGTCGGCGGTGCCGCAGCCGGTCTGCCCGCAGGTGTACAGACCATGAGTAGTAAGGTCGGCCCGGCGTCCGTAGTGGGCGGGTAGCGATGGCTGCCTTCACGGCACTCGGCATCGGCGCCGCGGTTGGTGCTGGCGTGGCGCTGGCGCGTCGGCGGGCCGCGAAGAAAAAGGCGGAGAAGGCCGCGGCGGAGGCCGCGCAGCAGACACCGGTCGCGGAGGGTCCGGGCGTGCCGACGCCGCCCGATGCCGCGCGGGCCGCGAGCGAGTCCCGGCGAGCCGCGGACCTCGCCGTGACGAAGCGGAAGCGGAAAGCGATGGGGGGCGGGCTCCGGAACCTGAGCACACAGGCGCGGCCCGGGACGGGTGGGCAAGCGGTGCTTCGGCAGACCTCGCTGGTGGGATACTAGGATGGCGTCCACGTTTTACGCCGCCGCCGGCGACAAATATCAGACGACGAAGCGCGAGCGGTATCAGGCGCTCCAGACGCGGCTGTGGTCGGATCGCGCGTCGTTCGATTCCCACTGGCGCGAGTTGGGAGACTTTCTCTTGCCGCGTCGCACGCGCTTCTGGCCTGGCGACCGGAACCGTGGCGACAAGCGGAACCAGAACATCATCGACTCCACCGGGCGGTTCGCGGCTCGGACGCTCGCCTCGGGCCTGCACGCGGGCTTGACGTCGCCGGCGCGGCCGTGGATGAAGCTCACGACGCCCGACCCGGATCTGGCCACGGCGAAACCCGTGCAAGTGTGGCTGGAAGAAGTGCGGAAACGGATGATGGTGATCTTCGCGGACACCAACCTCTACAACATGCTGCCGATTGTCTACGGCGACATGGGGGTCTTCGGCACGGCCGCGATGGGCATCCTCCCCGACGCGAAGGACCTCTTCCGCGCCTACACCTATCCGATTGGGAGCTACGCGCTCGCGCTCGATGCGCGTGGCCTCGCGACCACCTTCATCCGCAAATATGAGTTGACGTGCCGGCAGATTGTCGAGGAGTTCGGCGTGCGCCGAGGCTACCGGGACATCGATTGGACGACGATCAGCTCGGCGGTCAAGAACGCCTGGGACCGGAGCAACTACGAAGCCGCGTTCGAGTTGTGCTGGCTGGTCATGCCGAACGAAGAAGTGGACCCGCGCCGATTGGAAGCGAAGTATCTCCCGTGGACGAGCTGCCACTTCGAGCTGGGGTCCGACGAGCTGGTGCGCGCGGAGCGCAAGTTCCTCCGGGAGTCCGGCTTCAAGAGTTTCCCGATCATGGCGCCGCGCTGGGACATCACGGCCGATGATGCCTACGGGACGGACTGCCCGGGAATGACCGCGCTCGGGGACGTGAAGCAGCTTCAGATCATGCAACGGCGCAAGGGGCAGGCGATTGCGAAGATGGTGGACCCGCCGCTGGTCGGCTCGCCCGAACTGCGCTCGCAGAAGACGAGCCTGTTGCCGGCGGATGTGACCTACGTGCGGGACCCAGCGAACGGGCTCCGTGCGATCCACGAAGTCACGCTGAACATCGAGCATCTCGCCCGGGACCTCGGCGACACGCAGTATCGGATTCAGCGCGCGTTTTACGAAGACCTGTTCCTCATGCTGGCGCGTTCGGATGACCGCCTGGGGGCGGACCGGCCCACGGCGCGCGAGATCGAGGAGCGCCACGAGGAGAAGCTCATCGCGCTCGGACCGGTGCTCGAACGCACCAACGACGAGCTGCTCGATCCACTCGTGGACCGTGTCTTCGAGCTGATGGTGGACGCCGGGCTCATCCCCGAGGCGCCCGAGGATCTGAGCGGGGTGAACCTGAAGGTGGAATACATCTCCATCCTGCAACAAGCGCAGAAACTCGTCTCGGTCTCCGGGCAGGACCGCTTCGTCCAGTCGATCGGTTCCATGGTGGAGGTCTTCCCCGAGGTTCGCCACAAGATCAACGCGTACCGGATCGTGGACACCTACCAAGACATGCTCGGCGTGGACCCCGAGTTGGTGCGATCCGATGACGAAGCCGACGAGCTGGCCGGCGCGGAGGCCCAGCAAGCCCAGCAAGCGCAAGCGGCGGCGAACGCCATGGCGATGGCCAAGGCGGCCAAAGATGCCTCGCAGGCGCCCGTGGGCCGTGATAGCGTGCTCGACCGCGTCGCGCAAGGCGCCGCCGCTGGAGCGGGCGCATGAGAGACCGTGAGCCCCTCGTCAAGAACGCGGCCGACCGCAAACAGGTCGCCTTCGCGCGCCGCAAAGAACAGCAGCGCGAGGACGAGTTCCTCGCTGTGGTCCGGGCGGTCATGAATCAGGCGGATGGGCGGCGGTTGATGTGGGAGATCCTCGGGCGGGCCGGCCTGGACGACACCGTGTTCGATCACTCAGGCTCGATCATGTATTTCCGGGAAGGGCGCCGGAACTTCGGGCTCGAACTGAAGGCCGCGCTCCTCCGCGCCGACGAGGATCTCTTCGAGTTGATGGAACACGACATGCGGGCCAAGCAACGGGCTGAGGCCGCCGAGATCGCCGCGATGCACACCGCGCGCGCCGACACAGGAGACGACACACCATGACGACAGCCGCAGCCGGGGCACAGGCGCCCGCCGACGCTACCGCCGCCGCTTCCACACCCAATCGCTCAGGGTCGCCAGCAGGGGACACGGCGCAGACCGCCGGTGCCACGCAGACACCCGAGCAGAAGGCAGCGGCCGATGCCGCTGCCAAAGAGGTCGCCGACAAAGCGACCGCCGCCGCCACGGCCACGGCCGCCGCCGCAGCGGGCGGGACGAAAGCGCCCGCCACGTATGCGCTGACGGTTCCGACGGAGGCGACGGAGTTCATCACGACCGAGGACCTCACCTATCTGGAGACGCTGGCCCGTGAGAACGACTGGACGAACGACGAAGCGCAGGCCGAACTGGCCAGCGAGGCGACACGCCTCGGCGCGCGGGTCGCCGCCCAGTCGGCGAAGTGGGCCGCGACAACGAAGGCGGACGCGGAGTATGGCGGGGATCACCTGGCGAGCACGCAGACGCTCGCCAAAGCCGCTATCGCGCGCGTGCGTCCTGAGGGTCATCCGCGTCGTGACGGGTTTCTCGCCTTCATGAACCGAGGCGGGGCTGGCAATCACATCGAGGTCGTGTCGTTCTTGGCCGACCTCGGCAAACTGATGGGGGAAGACGCACCGGGACGCACGGGATCGAGTGCCAGCGCGAGCGGCGGGACCGACACCGCCTCGAAGTTCTACGACCATGCCACCTCGCGGGCACTCGACAAAGCCGCCACGCCCTAGCGCGTAGACCCCAACTGGAGACGGATCCATGTTTCGATTGTTGCTGGTCATCCTCGCCGCGCTGATGGCGTTCGGCGAGCCGGTGAGCGCGGCCTCGCTCGTCCACACGGGCTCGGGGCTGGGCTCCGGCGCTCTGGCGGAGTTCTTCAGTAACCCGGTGAACACGCTGGTGGTGTTCGGCGTGGTCTTGGGCACCGGCGCGCTGACCCTGAACGATTGGGCCAAGCGCCTCGACCCGAACGGCAAAGTGCCGGACATCGTCGAACTGTTGAGCCAGTCGAACGAGTTGCTCGACGACATGCTCTGGCGCGAAGGGAACCTACCCACCGGGCACCGCACGACGGTGCGGTCGGGCCTCCCCTCCGTGTTCTGGCGCATGCTCAACCAGGGCGTCGCGCCGTCCAAGTCCACGACCGTGCAGATCGACGAGCAGACCGGGATGCTCGAAGCGTGGTCGGAAGTGGACAAGGATCTCGCGATGCTCAACGGGAACATCTCCGCGTTCCGCTTGTCGGAAGCGAAGGCGTTCCTCGAAGCCATGAATCAGGAAATGGCCTCGACCCTGATCTACGGCAACGGCGGGCTCGCCCCTGAGGAGTTCACCGGCCTCGCGCCGCGCTTCTCGGATTCCACCGCCAGCAACGGCGACAACATCATCAAAGCGGATGGGGTCGGCTCGGACAATACGAGCATCTGGCTCGTCGCCTGGGGGGAGGACACCTGCCACGGGATTTTCCCGAAGGGCTCGAAGGCCGGGCTCGTCCACGACGACTACGGGGAAGAGACGGTCGAAGTCACCGCCGGCGTCGCGGGCGCGCGGATGCGCGCGTTGCGCGAGCGGTATCAGTGGAAGGCCGGGCTGGTCGTGAAGGATTGGCGCTACATCGTGCGAATCGCCAACATCGACACGAGCAACCTGACCGGTGCCACACCGACCGACCTGATCGATCACATGGAACAGGCGGACGAGCTGATCCCCAACGCGCTCGGCAAGCGGGTGTTCTACGTCAACCGGCGCGTCAGCCGCTACCTGCGGAAGCAGGCGCGAGCCGATGTCTCGGCCGGCGGCGGGTTGACCTACGAGAACTTCGCGGGCAAGAGGGTGCTCATGTTCGGCAACGTGCCCATCCGGCGCGTCGATGCCATCCTGAACACCGAGGCGACGATCCCCTAGCGGTCGGATGCACCATCAGAGCAGATCGCCCAATTCCGGGCGTTGCAAAGGAGTGGACCCATGTTTCTTGACGCTCTGTTGCTGGTCTCCGACGCACAGGCTTTTACGGCCGTCGCGGTGTCCACCAACTCGATTGACCTCGGTAACGTCACGCCCAAGCGTGACATCGGCGTCGGTGAGCCGATGGGCTTCGGTATCAATGTGGATGTCGCCGCCTCGGCAACGACCGTCCTGGTCGAGCTGATTCAGGCGACGGATGGCGCGCTGACGGCGGGGATCGTCGTCGTGTCGCAGCGGACCTTCCTCGCGGCGGACCTCCCGCTCGGGGCGTTGCATTTCATGCCCTGGCCCCCGACGCCGGCGCTGGCCGGGCCGTTGCGGTTCATCGGCATCCGTGTGACGCCGGTGGGCGGCGCCGCGACGGTCACGCTCACGGCGTGGTTGACCGCACAGTCGCTCTTCTCCGTGGCATCACGGAACTACGCGAAGGGCTACGCGGTCTAGGCACACGCGCACACCCGGACGGCGCTGGCTCCCCGTACGGAGGGCCAGCGCCGCCTTCACAAGGAGACGACGATGGGATCAACGACACGGAAAGGGACGAAGCCCGCCGCACCCGCGCGGAGCGTGCCGGCCAATCCTCCGACCGGGCAGGTGGCGCGGCGCGTGGCGCCCGAGCCCGCGAACGCCGCGATGACGGTCGGGAGTCGCGCGCTCGCGCGGGCACAAGCGCTCGAAGGGGTGGCGGCGCGCACAGGCGCCAAGGTGCGGGCAACGAAGGTCGGCTATTACCTGCACACGCGCCGACGGGTCGGCGACGTGTTCCGGTTGGCCAAAGCGTCAGATTGGTCGGCCCACTGGATGGAGCGCGTGGGGGCGGACGTGCCCGAGAGCCTAACGCTGCCGAACGAGGCGCTCCGGCAGGAGCACGACGACATCCTGAAAATGAAGACGCAACCGGGAATGCAGGTCGGCCCGGACAACGTCGGGGACGTGGCCACCGGCACCCGCAACCCCATCGGCGACGACTAAGCCGCGCGTCCGGAGAGACGAGGAGACCGAGACCATGCGACGACAGCTCTATCACCGCAAAACCGACTACGAGACGGTGGCGGCCAGCCAAACCGATCAAGTGCTGGGGGCGACCGGGGCTCCGGGCGATGTGCTGGTCCGCCTGGTGATCACCGTGGCCACGGCCCTCACAGCCGCGGTGAGCATCAAGGATGGCGCCGGCGGCGCGGCGATTCCGATTCTGCCCAACTCACCAGGCGGCGGCGTGGGCGTCTACGTGGTGGACCTGGAGATCGCCGGCGTGACGGCCGCGAGTGGTGGCTGGCGCGTGACGACAGGCGCGGGCTCGACCGTGGTCGCCTCGGGGCACTTCTCGTAAGCCCTGCTGGGGTGAGGGGCTGAGGGGCTGATGGCCAAGACGCAGATCCTCGACTACTACATTCACGTCCGCGACAAGACCTACGCGGAACAGCTCACTGCGTTTCTGCGCGCTGGGGATACCGACGCGTGGCCCAACGGCGTCGGGGGTCTGCTCTTCGTGCCGCGCGCCGATGGCCCCGACACCGTGAACTTCCCGATCGTCGGGGTCAAAGGGGAATGGTGCATCCGTCGCGCACCCTACACCGCAGGCCCACCCGAAGGCGGCGCGGCGGTCGAGTTCGCGATCAATGACGGCGCGTATCCGCCAGCCTACCCCCTGGTGGAGGTGGGCGAGGCGATCCCCGCGACGGGCGCGGGCTATCTCAGCTCGCCCTGGTTCACCAACTCGAACGACTTCCCGCGCAACGCGGCGACGTTCACGCGGTCCACGGGCTGGTGGCTCTTTGGCTCGAGCACGAAGTTCTATTGGGCGGGGCACGTGGTCTACGACCCGCCGGCGGCCGGGGCCGGCACGGAGGGCAGTGAGCCCACCGAGCCGGCGCCGATTCGGCCGCGCCGCTGGATCGACGGCATCGAAACGCCGGAAAGCGGGGAGGGGGCCACCGACACCCTCAACGATTTCTCCCGCGTCGCCTCCCGCTCGGTGGAGGGGTTCGGCGTCGCGTGGCGCGACAACAGCGCCACGGTGCAAGTCCGCACGCACACGCTCTCCCCCGATGCCGATCGGCATTGGGATCGGGTCTACCTGCGCGCGGTGCTCGCGTTCCCGGACGCCGCGGTGTCGATCTATCGCAGCACGGGGTCCGTGGTGGCGGGGTCCGGGCTGTTGATTGAAGTCACCGCGACCGGACAATTCGCCTTCTTCCGCGTCAATAGCAGCGCGAACAAAACCTTGCTCACTACGGCCGGCCAACTTGTACTCGACACCTGGGCGCGCCTCGACATCATCCACAGTGCGGTGGGCAACGTGTTCACGATGGATGTCTATCTCAAGGGCGTCCTGCTCGTGGCCGGTCTCACGGCGCCGGATCCGGGCTTGGTGCGCACCGTGACGCTCGGCCGGGCTTCGATTACGGGCATTTCCGCCTCGTCGGTGCGACTCGATGTTGACGACTGGATCGGGGGGCTCCCCCCGTACGTGCTCGACCCGCTCCTCATCGCCTGGAACGCCGGCACGGGCTACGTGGGCGGGGAGATCGTCCGCTGGACGAATGGCGGGACCTACAAAGCGCGCGAGGCCTCGACGAATCTCCCGCCGGTGACGAACCCGACGAAGTGGATGCGCCTCTCGCATGCGACCGATTGGCTCAACGGGAGCCACGTCGCGCTCATTCGACCCACGGCGTTCAACGCCTCGCATAGTGGCTGGACCGGAGACGTCCGCCACCTCACGCAACGCGCCGCCCAGTCCACGACCCTCGGGCTGACGAGCACGACGGCCCTGGCGATGGTCTCGGTGGATACCGACGCGGTGGCGCAACTCGACAATTACCCGGGTGCGATCGGGTGGGTCGGGTTCAACGTCGCGGGTTTCATCTCTGCCGGGGGCGCCCCGGACGGGAAGCTCGGCTACAAGGTGGGCGCGGCGGCGGCCGTGTTGACGACGGTCGTCCAGGCCGCGGGCATGGAATGGCGCAACGTCCTCTACGTCGATCCCGCGCCGAACGGTGACATCGCACAGCCGTACAAGAACCTCGCGATCGAGCTGCGCCACGAAAAGGCGAACGACGCGACCGCGGCCGTCGCGGCGATTCTGCACGGGTGTGTTGAGCTGGTCGGTGTCTTCGGCGCGGAAGATGTCGTGCCGGCAGTCCCGCCCGTGGTCCCGTCGGCGCCGCCGCCGCCCACGTTCCGGGGCTACCACACGGCGCCCTATCCGCGGTCGCCCTGGGGGGCCGGGCAACTCCCGTTTGGGCCGGTCGTCATCAAAGGTGGCACGTATGCCGGCAACAACCTCGGCCAGGATCTCATCTTCGCCGCGGCGCCGATCTGGATCTGGATCCGTCCGCTCACCAGTGACACCGGCGGCGTCAAGTGGTGGTCGTCGATGCTCGCGGCGCACATCAGCATGGATCAGAGCGTGAACATCTCGGGCCTGATGGATGCGACGCAGGACTTCGCCTTCGTCCAGGGCAGTCCGTCGGCCGATCAACAGATGCAGTTCCTCGTGCGGATCGCATCGGTCCATGGGCAGGTGAACGCGACCGGGGTCACCTACCAGTACATCGCCTTCTGCGATCCCGCCGCGCGGTTCTCGCGGGCGGGTGTGTTTGCTCTGGGACAGAACCAAGGGCCGCAGACCGTCCCGCTCGACGCGGCGGCGTTCACGCCGGAGCTGGTGTTTCTGTTCAAGGAAGACCTCGGCACGACGACGACCGACACGCTCATCCTCAAAGGACCGGGGCACGCGACCGATGCGGTGTCGCTCATGACGACGGGCACGCCGGTGACCAACGCGCTCGACATCGGCGCGGGATCGCTCGTCGCGCGGGCCGGGCTCCTCACCGCGCAGTTCGCGGACTATCCCTACGTCGCCTTCCGGCGCGCCGACGGCAATAACGCCGTCGGCCAGGCGGGGGTGATGGCCATGGGCTCCTACGTGGGCGATGGGGCCGCCTCGCGCACCATCTCGCTCGCGCCGGCGAGCGGGTTGCGGCCGATGTGGGCCGTCGTGCAACCCCACAATGCCATCGCCATTCAGCGCGATCCCTCGCACACCACGGTCAACAGCTCGACGCTGGCCGGCACGAACCAAACCACGGGGATCACCGCGGGTAGCATCGACGGGTTCACGGTCGGCATCACCCTCAACGCGACCGGGGTCACCTACACATATTTTGTGTTCCCAGGGAGCGCGACGGCGGGCAACGGGGGCTGGAGTATCAACGCCGAGAGCGTGCCCGTCGGGTCGGACTCCTCAAGGCCGGCCGACTGGGGCGAACCGGTGGAGCAAGACGCCGTCGTGACGCCCGTCGTCCTCGTCGATGAACCCGACCTCGATCAGGCGTCCGTCCTGTCGAACACGTCCACGAACATCGGGGGGCTCCTCGGGGGGCAGGTCTGCGAAGTCTACACGCGCAAGCTCGTGAACATCGCCCTGTCGCGGATCGGGATCTCGCGCGTCGTGGCCAACGTGGCCACCGAGCTGAGCGAGGAAGCCGCGACGGCCCGGCGGCACATCAAAGAGGACATCAACGCGGTCCTCCGCGATTTCCCCTGGCCCTTCGCGACCGCCTACGCCAACCTCGTGCTCGTGGGGGGCACGGCCGCCGTGCCGGTCAACAACGACTGGCAATACAGCTACCGCGCGCCGAACGCCATGATGTTCGCGCGCCGGATCGCCACGGTCGAGGCCGGCCGGGCGCATCACCCCACCCCGATCCCCTTCCGCGACGGGCTCGACGCGACCGGCCCGGTCATCTTTACGAACGAGGTCGCGACGGCGACGGTCCCGCTCGTGCTGGAATACACCGTGCGGGTGAGTTGCCCGGCGTTCTTCGGTAACGCGCTCTTCCGCGATGCGCTCGCCTGGCGGTTCGCGGCGTCCCTGGCGGCGGCGCTGTCACGCGACAAGGACCGAGCGCAATTCTGTCTGGCGATGTATGGGAACGTGCTGAAGGATGCCGAGGTCGCGGACATGAACGAGCAGCAGCAGGAGCCTGAAGGCGAGGCCGATTGGATCACGGGGCGCGACTGATGGCGATGTGGCGCACACACTTCAATCTTCTGCGGCGGATGGACACGCTGCTCACGCGCCTCACCTACGGGTGTGTCTGTGCTGCGGGTCTAGCCCTTGGGCTCTGGCTCGGCGCGTGGATCTGGTAGATGGCCGAGAGCGTGATGCAACGGAGCTTCGCCGGTGGCGAGCTGGCGCCGGCGTTCCATGCGCGCGCGGACACCGCGCGCTACCTCTCGGCCCTCAAGACGTGCAAGAACTTCGTCGTGCGCCGGGAAGGGGGCGTCGAGAATCGGGCGGGCTTTCGGTTCATCCGCGCCTGTAAAACCACCGCGGCCACGGTCATGCTGATGCCGTTCCATCTGCCGGACGGCAATGGCATGCTCATCGAGGTCGGCGTCGGGTACTTTCGCTTCTACCTGACCGGGGCGCTCGTCACCGTGACGGGGCTGTCGGCCTGGTCGGCCGTCGTCAACTACGTGCCGGGCGACCTCGTCGTGCAAGGCGGCGTGAACTACTACTGCCACACCGCGAACCTGAATCAAGTGCCGCCCAACACGGGCTTCTGGTATGCGATGCCCGCCGGCGGGATCTATGAGATTCCCCACCCCTACGGGGGCAACGGCCTGTTCGACTACAACCAGTCGGGCGCGGTGCTCACGCTGACGAGCGCGTTCGAGCCGTCACACGATCTCATCTTCTCGTCCACGACGCGGTGGGTCGTGCGACCCGTGACGACGACGCCGGCGATCGCGGCGCCGTCGGGCCTCGGGGGCGTCGCCGGCGCCGCGGGGACCCTCACCTACCGCTACAAGGTCACCGCGGCGGCCGTCGAGACGTATGAGGAGTCGAACGCCTCCACCACCGCCACCGTGGCGGCGTGCGCGGAGCCGACGCCGACGGCGCCGAACGTACTCACGTGGACCCCGGTGTCCGGCGCCGCCGAGTATTACGTCTACTGCGACCGCTACGACAACGGCACGTTCGGGTTCACCGGCACGGCGTCGGCCGCCAGCTTCAACGACACCGGGTTCGTGCCGGACTTCAACGTCACGCCGCCGATCCCGCGCGTCTTGTTCACGACCACCAACAACTTTCCGCGCCACTCCGCCTTCCATCAGCAACGTCGGCTGTTTGCGAACACGGTCACGGAGCCGGACGCGATCTACGGCTCGCGTGTGGGGTTCCCGTCGAACTTCGGGATCGCCTCGCCGTTGCAGGACGATGACGCGATCACGTTTCGCATCGCGGGCAACCTGTTTCACCCCGTCCGCCATCTGCTGAGTCTGAAGCAGCTCATCGTGTTCACCGGCGGCGGCGGCTGGTCGGTCGGCCAACCCGGCGAACCGTTGACACCGTCGAACCTGCCGGCGGATCAACAGCTCTACGCCGGTGCCGCCGACGTGAAGCCGGTGGTCGTCGGCAACAGCGTGATCTACGTGCAGGCGCGCCAAAGCATCATCCGCGATGCGCAGTTCTCGCAAGGGGTCGAGGGGCTGGCCGGCCGGGATCTCACGGTCTACGCCGCGCACCTGTTCGAGAACCTCACCATCCGGAAGATCGCCTATCAGGAGAACCCGCACTCCATTGTCTGGTGCGTGCGCGCGGACGGCGTCCTGCTCGGGCTGACCTACCTCCGCGAACAAGAGGTCTGGGGCTGGCATCGGCACACCACGATCCAGCAGACGCTCACGGCGCAGACGAGCGGGATCATCGAGGACGTGGTGGTCGTGCCCGAAGGGACCGAGGACGTGGTGTACCTCCTCGTCGCCCGGACCATCGGCGGCGCGACCGTGCGCTACATCGAGCGGCTCGCCAAGCGCGACGCGCGCCCGGCGTTCTTTGCGACGGACAGCTTCTTCGTGGACTCCGGGCTCACCTACGCCGGCGTGCCCGTGACGACGGTCAGCGGGCTCAGTCATCTGGACGGCCAAGTGGTCGCGGTCGTAGCGGATGGCGCGGTCGTGTTCGATGGCAACCCGGCGACGCCGGGCGCGTCGGCGTTTGTGGTCACGACCGGCGCGATCACGCTCGCGGTGGCCGCCAGCTTGATTCATGTGGGGCTGCCGATCCGGTATCCCGACGTGGAACTGCTCGACATGGACGCGGCGGGCTCCGACATCCGGGACCGGAAGAAGCGGGTCGGCAGTGTGTCGGTGCTCGTGGACCGGTCTAGCCGGTCCTTTTCGGCGGGCGAAGACGAGACGCATCTGCGACAATACACACTCGCGCCGTGGGACACGACCGAGCGCGATCACACCGGGCAACTGGAGCTGAGCCTGACCTCCAGCGCGACGAAGCGTGGGCGCGTGCTCATCCGGCAGACCGACCCGTTGCCGTTAACGATCCTTGGGGTGATTCCGAATGTCGACGTGGGAGGGTGAGATGGACCACAAGCTCGTGTCGATGAAGATCGACCCGAAGGAACGCGAGAAGCGCTACACGGACACGGTGGCGGTCGATGCGCCGATCTACCAGTGGGGGCTCGGATTGAACCTGGACAACGAGGCGCTCGACAAGCTCGGGATCGCGTTGCCGAAGGTCGGCACCACGCTGATGCTCGTGGCGAAGGTGGCGGTGACCAGCGTGTCCGCGCACGAGAGCGACTCCGACACGACCCGGTCGGTGAGCCTGCAGATCACTGACATGGCCTTGGAGACGGAAGCGGCCGAATCCTCCCTCGCGGACAAACTCTACGCGGCGACGTAAGCGATGGCTGCCTTCACGGCACTCGGCATTGGGCTCCTGATCGCGGGCACGGCGACCAAAGTCGTCGGGGCCGTGCGCGCCGGGCGTGCCGCGAAGCGCGCCGGCCTCGCCGCGCAAGAAGCCGCCGAGTCACAGGCGCAACTCTCGGACTACAACGCGGCCGTGGCGGAGCTGCAGGCGAAGGATGCCGAGGCCCGTGGCCGTGACGAGGAAGGCCGCTTTCGTCAGCGCGTGGACGGGATGATTGGCACGCAACGCGCCGGCATCGCGGCCGGGAACATCGACGTGAACTTCGGCTCAGCGGTCGACGTGCAGGCCGACGCGGCGTTCCTCGGCGAGTTGGACGCGCTGCAGATCCGGACGAACGCGGCGCGCGAAGCCTGGGGCTACAAAGTCGAGGCGGAGGACGCCCGGCAGCGGGCGGTCATTACGCGCAAAGAAGGCGTCCAGGCGGCAGCGGCGGGTCGTGAGGCGCAAGTCGCGGCGCGGTTTGGCGCTGTCGGGTCCATCATCGAGGGCGCGTCCGCCGTCGAGTCCAGGTATGGTTTCGGGCGAGGCACGAAGAGCGCGGCGGCCTGATGCCCATCGTCCCCCGCTACGGCGAACGGCAGGTTGGACTCGCGGCGCTGCCCGGCGCGCGAAAGACGGCCGGGGAAACAGAGGCCTCCACGGGCGTCGGCGTCGAGCGTGCGAAGCAGCAGACCGGGCTCGCCATCGCCGAGTTCGGCGGGCAGATTGCGCGGATCGGGGCGGAGAACGTCGCGCGCATCGTCCACGAAGAACGCCAGCGGGCGGACGAGGTCTTCGGGCTCAACCTGGAGAATCAGCTCGACGCCTGGGAGAATCCGCGCCTCTACGACCCGCAGACGGGCGCCCTCGCGCAGAAGGGCGAGGCCGCCAACGTCCTGCCCGAGCAAGTCAACGGCGAGTTCAAGAAGCTGACAGGCGATCTCGCTGGCACAGCGTCGAACGACCGCCAGCGGGCCATCGCCGCCAAGTTGTTCGCGAACCGGGCCGCACGGCTGGATATCACGCTGCGGCGCCATGTCTTCACGGAGATGCAAACCTACGAGGCCGACGAAGTGAAGGCCTACGTGGCCAACCGGACCAACGCCGCCGTCGCCAACGCGATGGACCCGGCGCGTGTCGGGGAAGAGCTGACGAAGGCCATCGAGAAGGTCCGCACGCACGGGCCACGCGCCGGGCTCAGCCCCGAGGCCGTCGAGGCCCAAGTGCGCGCCGTGAAGACCGAGACGCACGTCGGTGTGATCTACAACCTGCTCGCGCAGCAGCAGCCGAAGGCCGCCACGGTCTACTTCGAGGCGGCCACCGATCAAATCGATGGCGACAAACTGGACGATGTCAGGACGGCGCTCACGGAGGGGACCGAGACGGTCGAGGCGCAGAAGATCGCGGACAGGATTCTGCGCGAGGGTGGGACGCTCACCGAGCAGCGGGCGAAGGCGGCGGCCTACGAAGGCGAGTTACGCGACAAGGTCGAACGGCGGCTCGAACACGACCGCACGATCGCCGATCGGGAACAGGACGAGGCGACGAAGGAGTCGATGCGCGTCGGCTACGACATCATCGACAAGACCGGCGACCCGACGAAGATCCCGCCGGCACAGTGGGCGGGGTTCGAGGGCTCGACCCGCTCGGCCATGTGGAGCTACGCCACGCAGCGCGCCGCCGGCAAACCGATCAAGACCGACTGGGCGGTCTACAACCGGCTGATGCGACAGGCGGCGGATGATCCGGACGGGTTCGCGTCCAGCAAGACCAACCTCATGGCGTACCGGCATCTGCTCGACGATGTCGAGTTCAAGCAGCTCAATGGGGTGCAGCTCTCGATCGCGAGCGGGAACCGGGACGCCGCGGAGAAGGACCTCGCGCTCTTCCGCACGAAGACGGACATTCTCGACGGCACGCTCGGGCTCTACGGGATCGACCCGAAGGCGAAGCCGGGCACGCCAGACGGCAACGCCGTCGCGCACGTGCAACGGCAACTTGACCTCGCGATTGAAGCGGCACAGGCGCCCGACGTCGCCGGGAAACGCAAGAAGCTAACGGGGAATGAAATTCAAGAAAAGCTTGATTTCATTCTCGGCCAGAGTGAAACGGTGCCTGGGTCCTTCAAGGCGATCTACCGGCCGTTTACCTACGACTGGAGCGATCAGACCAAGCGCGTCGTGGACTTCACGATTGCCGACGTACCGCCGGGGATGCGTCCACAGATTGAAGAGGCGCTCCGCCGCGCCGGCACGCCCGTGAACGACAAGACGGTCTTGGACCTCTACATCTCGCACGACCTGCGGATCCGGCGTCTGGGTCCGTCCATCGGGCCGCGGCCGGCGGGACGCTGATGTCGCCGCTCAATCAATTCGACGACGAGCTGCAACGGCTCGACGACGATCAGGCGCCGTCGGCGGACCCCAACCCGTTCTACCAGACGATCCTCGATCAGCGGTCCGCGCGGGAGAGCACACTGCGCCGGTCGATGCGGACGGCGACCGACACGACGCCTGAGCGCGCCGCGGAGGTCCGTCGGCTGTCCGACCAGCTCCGCGTGCCGGCGCCGATCATCGATCGGGACTTTGAGCGGTATCAGAAGCAGGGCGCCGTCGAGGGGCGGCCCTATGCGGCGATGCAAGATGAGACGCCGGCGCTCGCGCAGTGGACCGCGAAGCCAGAGAACGCGGCCCTCGCGCAGGATGACCTCGAACAGTTAGGGCTCCTGGAGTGGCTCGTCACGGCGCCACAACGGGCCTTCGCGCAGTCGGCCGCGCACATGCGGATGGCCGAACTTCGCACGAAAAGCCTCTTTCGGGATCTGACCCGCGAGGAGCTGGACGCCCTCAATTCGGAGAAGTTCCTCACCGAGTCCGGCGCGCGGCTGGGCGCCGGCGATTCCTGGTTCCGGGGGGCGGTCACGAGTGGATCCGCGCTCCTGGCCAACGTGCTCTTCGGCGCACAGCGCGCGGGCGCCAAAGGCGTCCTGGGAGCCGTGACGGGCGCCTTTATCGGCGGCGCCGGCGGGGCTGTGGTCGGCGGGGTGGGGGCCATTCCTGGGGCCGCGGCCGGCGCGAAGTTCGGGCTCTCGGTCGGCTTGGGCGTGGGGGCCGCCCAGTTCGGGTTCGAGTTGGAGGCCGGGCTCGCCTATGACGAGTTCCAGACCAACCCGGATTTCACCGACGATCTCGGTCGGCCGCTTGATCAGAACGTGGCGAAGGTGGCCGCGCTGGCCGCTGGCGGGTTGAACGCCGGGCTCGAAGTGGTGGGCTTGGGGATCCTCGCGAAGAGCATCCCCGGCCTCAACCAACTGAAGGGGGCGATGGCACGGACCGCGATCGCGACGGCGCTCAAGTCTCCCACCGTGCGCGCGGCGCTCCGCGATGCCTTGGGGAGCTACGGCGGTGTCGTGACGAAGGAAACAGCGGTCGAGGTCGCCCAGCGAGCGATTACGATTCTGTCTGGTGAGTTGGGCAAGGCGGTGTCCGGGCAACCGCTGCCGATGCGGACCCCGGACGACGTGATGGCCGACCTGGGGCGCGAGGCGGTAGGCGCCGCTCAGGGCTTCGCGTTCGTCGGCCTACCCGGCCCTACCCTCAGCCTCGCGCACGATGTCCAGCGGGCACGCCAAGCCCAGCACAATGCCACCTGGTTCACGGCCCTCGGGGAAGGGGTGAGCCAGTCAAAGACCGTCACGCGGATGCCGGCAGCGGCGCAAGAGTTGCTGGAGCAGGCGACCAAAGACGGGCCGATTGGCACGCTCTATGCCCCACTGGATACCTGGACGACGTACTGGCAGGAGAAGGGGATCGACCCGGCCGAGATGGCCGCCACGGTCACCGGGGACCGTGCGGCGCTGGCCACGGCCAGGGAGACGGGCGTCGACCTCGCCATCCCCACGGCCCGCTACGCGGTCACGCTGGCGGGGACCGAGCACAACGGCTTCTTCGGCGGGGAGTTGCGCTTGGGGCCGGAGGAGATGAACGCGCGGGAGGCGACCGCGTTCATCGAGGAGCAGCGCACGAAGCAGGAAGCCGAGGCGGGCTTGCCAGCGGCCGAACCGTCCAGCCGAGAGCAGGTCCGGCGGGCGGTGTCCGCGCAGCTCGTCACGGGCGGGCAATTCACGGCGGCGACCGCTGAGCCGATCTCGCAACTCCTAGCGGCTGGCATCGGCACGCTGGCCGAAGAGGCCGGGCTCGATCCCGCGGCGCTGTATAGCCGATACGGGTTGACGGTCGCGCGGCCTACCGCCGCCGAGGCGGCACGTGTCACGCCGGGCGCACCGAGCGAGCCGAGCGGGGGGGCCGCGCCGCCCGCCGCACCCGCGGCGCCCGTCCCGCCGGCGGGATCGGACCTCGTGGTGCCGGGCGAGACGGCCGAGGCGATCCCGGGGTTGGCGGAGCTGGAAGCCGAGCTGGGCGGCGCGACGCTCGAACCGCGGGGAGAGGAGACGTTCACCGCGAACGTCAGCGAGACGGGCCTGGGGTCCGAGGAAGAGAACCGTCGCCTCGCGGCCATGACGGCCGCCGGCCAAACCTTTGTCGTCTACGACCGCGCCGGTCGTCGTCGAGTGATTCCGACGGGCGGCGCCGTGGACTACCACGCGCAGAACGGCGAGACCTTCGGCGTGGAGAGTCGGACCGGGTTCGAGATCCACGAGCACCGGGGCGGCAAAGTGCCTGGCTTGACGGCGCCGGCGGCCGAAGCGCAGACTGGAGTCGCCGATGCCGAACCCGAGGGTGACCGTCTTGACCTCCGTGCGACAGGGGATGACCCCGCGGTTGGCCTTTTTGAGAGCCGGCCGAGCGTCGCTGAAAATGAGGTGGCCCGACTCGTCCGTCGGCGCACCGGCGAGTCCGATACAGCCCTCGCCTCCCGCCGCCGCCGCTACGTCGTCGAGGCCCACGCCGTCCGCCGCACGCAGCACTACGGGGCGCTCTTCGCGCACGTCGCGCACCACGCCGCGCAACTCCAGCCAGACGTAGACCGCGCACTCTTGCAACGCGAGTTCGCGATCCGGATTGACCTCTGGGAAGAGGCCGCGAGCACCTACACCGAGAGCGGCCACGATCCGCTCGATCTCTTGAAGGCCATCGCCGACCGTGGCGGGCTCAACACAGCCGACCCGTCGTTCCCTGGTGAAGTGGCGCTCCTGATGGAGGGGCAGACCTTCGGGCGCGTGCGCGGGGTGAAGGGCGTCTTCCAGAAGGACAGCCGGCAGACGCTCGACCTGTTGGCCACGTCACTCCGGCAAGACGATCGCTACGCCTGGATCACGACGCCGGACGTGCTCACCGAGGCGATCGACGACGCGATCCGGCACCCGGCGCTCTACACGGAAGGCGTCTATCCCGGGTCCGATCAACTCGCCGTCATGGGCATGGACCCGACAACCGAATGGTGGGCCGATTCCTGGTTGGGTCCCGTCGAAGGCGAGGAGATCAGCTTCGATGTGTCTACCTTCGAGCAAGGGCTGTTCGATCTGTTCGGGGAGCCCGCGCCGGCGCCGGCGGCCCAGCCCACATTGGAGGAGCTGAAGGCCCGTAACGCCGAGCGCCGTGCTCAAGTCGAACAGGAGATCGTCGAGGCGGGCGCGACGCCGGCCGGCGTGCGGCTGATCGCGCCCTCCGGGCGGGCACTCGTTGTCCATCCGAGCACACAGGAGGCCGGGCGCTGGCAGCTCACGGCCTTCACCGACGAGGGCACGCCCTCCGGGCATGATCTCTACGACAGCTTCGCCGAGGCGTATCGGAGCGCGCGAGGCCTCTACGGCACGCAGACCTACGGGCCACCCTTCGGCGGCAGTGAGTTTGTCCCGATCACGCAGGGCGCGACAGCCGCGCCGGCACTCGATGCGTTCTACCCGGTCGTCTCGGACGTGGTGGACGGGCTCGTCGTGCGGGCCGAGGTGCCGAACACCGACTCCATCAGCGCGTCGCTCTCCACCTACCGCGTCCTGCCGGGCATCCGGGCGGTCCCGTTCGGTCCGACCCCCCCGCCCACCTTCATCAATCCCCAGACGCAACAGCGCACCGAGGCGCTCCGCGATGCCATCGCGGCCTCGGGCGAGGTCAACCCGCTGATCGTCGTGATCGAGCCCGGCAACCCGGACCCGGACTACTACTACATCCTCGAAGGGAGCCATCGGTTCGATGCGCTCCTGATGCTCGGCAAGACCGCCTTCCCGGCACTCGTCGTGATCGACGAAGACAGCCTCCCGGCCGAGGATGTGCTCGACACCGGGGAAGTGCAGCCGCGACTCCCCGCCGCCGGCGCCGTGCGCGATCAGGAGGTCGCGACGCCGGCCATCGAGGCGCCGTTCGCGTTGACGGCCACCGAGGACCGGGCGACGAAGGGGACGCAAACGGAACTGTTTCAGCCGGTCTACCACGGCTCGCCCTACATCTTCGAGAAGTTCTCGCTGCATAGCATCGGCAATGGGGAAGGGCACCAAGCGTTCGGCTACGGCCTCTACTTCGCCAGTCTGCGGGACGTGGCCGAGGGCTACCGGGAGCGCTTGGCCGGCAAAGGCCTGGACAAGCGACTGGTGATCGACGGCGTCAGCGTGATCGGGGAGGAGGACAGTGTCTACGGCACGCTCAACCACACCACGACTGAGGGCGGGCAACTCGGACGTGGGCTCCTGGAGCTGTTCGCGCGCGCGCACTTCAAACGGCCGGGGAAGGCGAGCATCGCCGCGCTCCGGGACGAACTGACGCGCTCCATCGCCAACTACGAGGTCGTGTTCGCAGAGGGGCGCACCTTTAGCGGCGACCTCAATCGGGACCTGTTTCATTTCGCCGCGGCCCGCGCCGCGCTCGCCGCCCTGGAGAAGTGGGGCGACCGGATGGAGATCCTCCCGGCGGAGAAGCCGGGGCGCACCTACAAGGTGGAGATTCCCGACGACGCGCACTTCCTCGATTGGGACAAGCCGATCGCTGAGCAGCCGTCGATTGTGAAGACCGCGCTGGTGCAGCTCGGCTTCACCATCGACGCCGCACTCACCATCCCGGATTGGGCGCACGCGGAGCAACTCTTCGGTGTCGGCGGCTCCGGCCTGCAAGCCATGCTGATCGCGGAGCGGATGGCGGCCAACATCGAGACGCGGGAGATCCTGAACGCCGGCCGGTACTACGTCGAGACGCGCAACGCGGAGGCGTGGGCGGAGTGGTATCGGGAGCACAGCGCGCTCCTCGATCGGAAGCTCCAGTCCGCGCAAGCCTTCGTGTGGCGTGGCGAGGACATCTACCGCGAATTGCATCGGCGGGCGGCCACGGTCGGCGGGCGCCCACCCAGCGGCGGCTGGTCACTCAATCAGGAGTTTGCCAAAGTGGCCTCGGCACAGCTTGCCGCCCACGGCGTCGCGGGGCTCCGGTATTTCGATGGTCTGTCCCGCTCGGTGCAGGAGGGCACGGCCAACTACGTCGTCTTCGACGACCGACTGATCGAGGTCGTGGAGTTCTATCAGGACAGCCCACGGCTGACGGCCATCCATCAGCTCACGGCGGAGAACCTCGCCTCGGCCGAGGCGCTCGGCGCGCTCGCCGTGCCGTCCATTGCCGTGCAGCCGGAAGGGAGCGGCGCCCTCCACGGCTTCGGCGAGATCACCCTGTTGGGCGGGCGGGATCTGGCGGACCCGGCGCAGCATCCCGTCTTCGACGCGGACGCCTGGAGCATGACGTTCCCGGCGCCCGAGTATCGCAAGGCCAAGATGAAGCCCACGCAGGCGCTCGTCAACACGTTCCGCAGGGACAGCGTGGCCTACGAGGAAGATGGCAAACTCAGTGAAGTGTGGGACCACGCGGTGAGCCGGCCGAGGCCGGAGGAGTCCATTCAGATCCTCCGGCGCTCGCTGATGGCGAAGGCGGTGTTCCTGCGGGAGCAGGGCGTCACGCCGGCGCCGCCCGTGCTGGTGCCTAAGGAGCTAGAGGCGGGGTGGGTGACCGCGCCGAGTTTCCAAGCGTTCTTGGCCGCCTCGGGTGGCGCTGAGCAGCTCGGGCGCTACGGCGTCGCGGACACGGCCTATCGGCAGCAGCTCACGGCCGCGGTGCGGGCGGCGCTCGTCGAGCACACGGCGGCGATCACGGCAGACGCGGAGGCGGCGACGCGCGAGTTGATTGCCTCCTTGGAGGACGAATGGTTCAACACAGACGGCGACGGCCTCTTCGCCTTCGGGCGCACGCCGCGCGTCCTCCGGAGTCTGGACGCCATCGGCAAGGTCCGGATGGATGTGGGGGCGACGCAAGCGGCGCTCGACGCGCAGATGGTCGGGCGGACGCCAGCGTTTCAGGCGTGGGTCGATCGCCAGATTCTCGGGCTCCATCCGGCGCCGGAGATTACGCTCCGCCGACGCAAGGTGCCCTATACGTTGGAGAACATCGTCGAGCGCATGACGGCCACGGTGTCCATCAACGCGCAGCAGCAGCACATGACCTTCGGCGAGGGCAAGGCCCGGGCCGCGGCGGCGCGACGCTTCAGCTCCGTCGAACACATGCGGAATGTCGCGGCTTACGCCATCAAGCCGGAAAGCGAGGTCAACGAGGCACGCGCGCGCGCGCAGCAACTCCTCGCGGACTGGCGCGGCGAAGTGCTCGGTTCCTACACCGAGACGGACTGGCGCGGGCAGATCGATACCTGGCACGGACTTGATGCGTCGATGCGGGCGGTCGCCCGGTGGGCGAAGTCGATGCGGGACACGCCGGAGACGCGGATGCGGAAGGCGCTCTCGGCGGAGGGGTTCTCGCACGTGCCGGCGTCGGTCGTGGCGCAAGGCGTCGAAGCCGCCCGGGCGTTCATGGACGCCCCGGTGCCGTACTTCGAGAGCAAACCCCAACGGGCCGTGCAGCTCACGGAGTTTGCGGGCGCGGTCGTGCCAGCCACTGCCACGCCGGCGACGCGCGCCATCCTGGCGAAAGCCGGGCTGTCGGTCATGGACTACGACCCCGGCAACACGGCGAGCCGGGATGCCGCCATCAACGCGCTCCGGACCGATCTCGCCGCCACGCGGCCGGAGATCCTCTTCCAGCCGACGCTCGGCGGGAAGCGCGGCTCGATTGTGATCGGGCCGAACCGGACCATCACCATCAACCTCTTCGAGAAGGCCGACCTCTCCACCGTCCTGCACGAGACCGGGCACTTCTTCTTAGAGGTCTTTGGGGACGTGGTAGACGGGCTCGGCCTGAAGGACCCGGCACAACTCACCCCCTCACAGCGGCGGATGCTTGGAGACTACGGTGCGATCTTGCAACTCTTCGGCGTGGAGAACCGGCGGGAGATCGGGCGTGCGCAACACGAACAGTGGGCGCGCTTGTTCGAGGTGTATCTCGCCGAAGGTCGCGCCCCGAGCGAGGCGCTCCGGTCCGCGTTCGGGCGGTTTCGTGCGTGGTTCCTGGGGATCTACCGCGCGTTGCGGAACATGGACGCGACGCTCACGCCAGAGGTGCGGGCCATCTTTGACCGGATGCTCGCCAGCGAGCAGGCCATCACGGAGGCGGAGGCGCGCGGGCGCATGGAGCCGCTGTTCCTGACGGCCGAGGCGGCCGGCATGACCCCGGCGCGGTTTGGCCTCTACCGGTCCACGATTGAGGCCGCGTCGCGCACGGCGCGGGAAGAGTTGGACGGGAAACTCCTGGCCGAGATTCGCCGGGAACAAGAGGGCCAGTGGCGGGCCGAGCGTGACGAGGTGCGTGCGGAAGTCGCGAGCACCGTGCAGCAGCAGCCCGTCTACAAGGCGCTGGCCGCCATGCGCGCCGGCAAGAATCCTGACGGCACGCCGCTCGTGGAGGGGCTGATCACGCCGCCCTTGAAGCTCTCCAGGCGGCTGATCGTGGACCGGTTCGGGATCGACCGGCTCCGCGCGCTCCCGAAGCCCTATGTCTACAGTGCCGAGGGCGGCCTCGATCCGGAGACGGTGGCGCAGCGATTCGGGTTCGGCAGTGGCGACGAGCTGTTGACGGCGATCACCGAGGCGCCGGCGATGGGGCAGGCGATCGACCGGGAGACGGATCGACTCATGATCGACCGTCACGGCTCGCTGTTGCTCGACGGCTCTGTGACGGAGGCCGCGCAGGCCGCCACGGCGAACGCAGACCGGGCGCTGGTCATCCGCACAGAGCTGCGGGCGCTTGGGCAGCTCCGGCGGAGCGTGGCGCCGTTCGAGGACGCGGTGCGGGCGGAAGGCGCCGAGAAGCTCCGCGACGCGGGCAAGGAGCGCGCGTACGAGCGGCGGTGGCTGGAGGCCGAGACGCGGCTCCGGATCGCCATCGCGGAGGGGCGCAAGCAAGTTGAGATCGATGCCTTGCGTGGGGAGTTGGCCAACCTCAAGGGGAAGGCGCGCAGTGGTGGGGCGACGCTCCGCGGCGCGCTCCCGCCGGCGGACGCCATCCGGCAGATTGGCGAGGCGCGTATCGCCGCGACGCGCTACCGTGACCTGAAGCCGGCCGTGTTCTGGTCGGCCGCCCGGCGGGCCTCACAGGCGGCGACCGAGGCCGCTGCGCGGCAAGACTTCGACGCGGCGATTCAGGCCAAGACGCAGGAGTTGCTCCACCTCGCCCTCTACCGGGAGGCTGAGACCACGCTGGCCGAGATCGAGTCGCGCATCACGCAGGCGCGGGATCTCAACCGCCCGGCCACGCAGGCGCGCCTCGGCCTCGCGGGCGGCACGTTCCTCGATCAGATCCTCGGTATCCTGGACCGCTACGACTTCGCGCGTGTGTCCGGGCCGGCGCTGGAGCGGCGCGCGCAGATCACGAAGTGGGTCGCGGCGATGGAAGGGGAGGGGCTCCCGGTCGATCTGCCGGACGAAGTCCTGAACGACGCCAGACGCATCAATTATCAGGACGTGACGGTGGCCGAACTGATCGGCATCACGGACGGCATCGCGCAGATTCTCCATCTCGCGCGGCTGGCCAGCCGCCTCCTCAAGGGCGACCAGAAGGCGGAACTGGACGCCGCCGCCACGGAGATGGCCACGTCGATCCGCGCGCAGGGCAGACGTCGGCGCGAGCCGCGGCGCGATCGCCCGCCTGGGGAAGAACGGCGGCGCGCTGTCGAGGACTGGTTCGCCGGGCACCGGAAGCTCGCGTCCCTCGTGCGGGTCTTGGACGGGTTCCAGGATGGCGGACCCGTGTGGGACGCGTTCCTGCGTCCACTTAATGACGCCGGGGCACGGGAAGCCGAGATGAACGCCGAGGCCACGGCGCGGTTCGCCGCGCTCATCGAGCGCGCGTATCCGGGGCGGTCGAAGCGGTTGCTCTACGAGCGCCAGCATGTCCCGGCGGTCGGCCGGAGTCTGTCGCAGATGGAGCGCCTGATGGTGGCGCTCAATTGGGGGAACGATGGGAACCGGGATCGGATTCAGCGTGGCGAGGGGTGGAGTACGGAACAGGTGCAGAGCATCCTGGACACGCTGACGCCGGCGGACGCGGACTTCGTGCAGGGCGTCTTCGATCTCCTGGACTCCTATTGGCCGGCGATCAAAGCGAAGCAGGAGCGCGTCTACGGGCTGGCGCCGGCGCGTGTGGAGGCGGCCACCTTCCGGCTCGGCACGCGCGAGATGACGGGCGGCTACTTCCCATTGAAGTATGACGACCGCTTGAGCGCCACGGCCATCAGCAAGCTCGACCTCGATGCGGCGAATCTCGCGCGGTACGCGGCCTACGCGCACGCGACGACGAAGCGGAACCATACGCAGGCCCGCGTAGCGACGCTGAAGGAGAAGGTGCGCCTGGACTTCGGGCCGATGTTCGAGCACGTTGATCAGGTGATTCACGACCTCACGCATCATGAGGCGCTGCTCGACATCGGGCGCCTGATCGGCCACAAAGCCGTGCAGGACGCGATTCTGGAGACGCAGGGCGACCTCGTGTATAAGCAGATCCGGAACACCATCCGCGACGTGGCCTTCGGGGACGTGCCGGCGCGTGGCGGTGTCGAGCGGTTCATCAATCACATTCGCGCCGGCGCGACGATTGCCGGCCTCGGCTGGAACCTCACCACGGCCATGCTTCAGCCGATTGGCCTGACGAACAGTGCCGTGCGGATTGGGCCGAGGTGGGTCCTGCGCGGGCTCGCGCGCTGGTTCCGGCATCCGACCACGATGATCGAGACGGTGGACTGGATCATGGAGCAGAGCGCGTTCATGCGCTCGCGTGGCCGCACACAGCAGCGGGAGATCGCCGAGATCCGCCGGCGGATCGGGGTCGATACCGGGGTGATTACCGGGTGGGTCGAAGCCTCCATCCGTGGCGCGTCCGGTGGCACCGTGTCGGCGCAAGGCGTCGCGGACTCCTACTTCTGGATGATCCAAGCGATGCAACGCATGGCCGACGTGCCGACGTGGCTCGGGGCCTACGAGAAGGCCATGGCGGACCCGCGCAATCTGGACGCGAACGGCCTGCACGATGAGGCGAGGGCCGTCGCGCTCGCCGATCAAGCGGTCCTCGATTCACAGGGCGGGGGCCAGATGAAGGATCTGTCGGAAGTGCAACGCGGCGGGCCGATGATGCGGCTCTGGACGAACTTCTACTCGTTCTTCAACGTGCTCTACAACCAAGCGGCGGAGAGCACGCAGCGGACGCGGTTCACCGAGCCGGCCGATGTCGGACGGTTGGCCTCGGACTACCTGATGCTCTTCATCGTGCCGGCGGTCATCAGCTACATGGTGCGCGCCGCGCTCCGGCCTGGGGAGGAGGACGACGAAGACGCGCTCGCGTGGCGGCTGGCGCTGGAAGTCGCGTCCTACATGAGCGGCACGATGATCGGCCTCCGGGAGATCAGCGCGACGTTGCAGGGGTATTACGGCTACGACGGGCCGGCCGGCGCGCGATTCTTCGCCGCGTTGTCCCGCCTCGGGCAACAAGCGCGGCAGGGGGAACCGGACGCGGCGTTCCGACGCGCCGCCGTCGATGTCGGGGGCACGGTGCTCCATCTCCCGGCCGGCCAGATCAACAAGACCCTGGACGGCATCATGGCGCTCGACGAAGGGAAGACGCAGAACCCGGCGGCCGTGGTGCTCGGTGGGCCGAGGCGCTGATGGCACGCGACAAAGCCCGACAGCGACCACGGCGCGTCGTCGAACCGTTGCGGCGGCAAGACAATCGCGAAGCGGCGGCGCGCGCGGATGAGCACACCTGGCCGGTGGGCTCGATCTTTCTCTCCACGGTGCCGACCAACCCGGCCGTGCTCTTAGGGTTCGGGACGTGGGTCGCCTTCGCCCAAGGGCGCGTGCTTGTCGGCATCGACCCCACGCAAGTAGAATTTGACACCGTGCTTGAGACGGGCGGCGCAAAGACGCACGTCCTGACGGTGGCCGAAACCCCCTGCGCTTGTTAAAGGAGATGGCGTGATGACGAGACGAGAGATGATCGATAGCATGCACGCGGCCCTGCTCGCGTCGTATCCGCGGGGGGCCTTCGTGCTCAGTCGCCA
>Ga0184637_10000187_pt1 | contig 44756 bp, 43 predicted proteins | sample PLM3_127_b2_FD_133143 | JGI IMG/M metagenome (GOLD analysis project Ga0184637, IMG submission 133143) | Groundwater sediment microbial communities from an aquifer in East River, Colorado, USA - PLM3_127_b2 | ecosystem: Environmental > Terrestrial > Soil > Riparian zone | place: USA: East River...
ATGCTCGACGAGGCCCGCCCCGACGTGGTGCACGTCACGACGCCGCCCGCCACCCACCTGGCGCTCGCGCGGACCGCGCTCGAGCGGGGCGCCCACGTCTACGTCGAGAAGCCCCTCACGGTGCACGGGCGCGAGGCGGACGAGCTCGCGGAGGCCGCGCGCAGGGCCGGGAAGCTCGTCTGCGTCGGGCACAACCTGCTCTTCGATCCGGTGATGCTGCGGCTCGCCGAGCTCGTCCTGCGCGGGGAGCTCGGCGAGGTGGTCCACGTCGACGCGATGATGGGCTACGACCTCTCCGGCCCGTTCGGCGGCGTCATCCTGGGCGACCCCGATCACTGGGTGCACCGGCTCCCCGGCGGCCTGGCGCAGAACAACCTCTCGCACCCGCTCTCGCTCGCGCTCTCCCTGCTCGGGCCCGGCGAGGTGGAGGTGCAGGCGCGCGGGTGGCGCCTCCGGCCGGAGCGGTTCGGCGACGCGCGCGACCGCTTCCACGACGAGCTCCGGGTGACGCTCGAGGGCGCTCGCGCCACCGCGACCGTCCGGTTCTCCTGCCGCATCCGCCCGGTCCAGCTCACGCTCGCGGTCTTCGGCACCCGCCGCACCGCGGCCCTGAGCCTCGACGCGCGCACGCTCCGGACCGTGTCGGGGTCGCGGATGCCGGGGCCGTTCCAGAAGGTGGACTGGGCGCGGGGCGATGCCGTCGAGGCAGGGCGGGAGCTCCTGAAGCGCGCGGGCGACCTCGTCGCGGCGCGGCTCCACTACTTCGAGGGCATGGCGGAGCTGTTCCGCCGCTTCTACGCGGCGACCGCGGGGCGCGCCCCGGCGCCGATCCCGCTCGCCGAGGCGCGGCGGACCGCGGCGGTCCTGGACGCGATCTTCGACGCGTGCGCCGCGCGGGAGCGGGACGGCGCCGGCGCGGAGGCCCTCGCATGATCGTCGTGACGGGCGCGAACGGGTTCGTCGGCCGCGCGCTGGTCCGCGCCCTCGCGCGCGCCGGCGAGCGGCAGATCCGCTGCCTCGTGCGGCCTGGCACGCCGGCCGAGCGGCTCGCCGGGCTCGCGGCCGAACCGGGCGTCGAGCTCGCGCCGTGCCGGCTCGACGATCCGCGCCGGCTGCGCGAGGCGCTCGCGGGCGCGCGGGTCGTCCACCACGTCGCGGCCGTGAAGCGCGGGGCGCCGGCGGTGCTCGTCGCCGGGACGGTGGTCGCCTCCGAGCACGTGTTCCGCGCGGCGCTCGAGGCGCAGGTCGGGCGGCTCGTGCTGGTGAGCTCGTTCTCCGCCGTGGGGGTCGCGGGGCTGCGGCCCGGCGCGGTGGTGGACGAGCAGCTCGCGCTCGAGCCCCACCCCGAGCGCCGCGACCCGTACGCCTTCGCGAAGCAGCGGCAGGAGCTGCTCGCCTGGCAGTACGCGCGGAGCGGGCTGCCCCTCGTCGTGGTCCGGCCCGGCTTCGTCTTCGGCCCGGGGCAGGAGCTCCTCGGCAGCCGGATCGGCGTCTCCGCCTTCGGCCTGTTCCTTCACCTCGGCGGCTCGAACCTCGTCCCGCTCACCTACGTCGAGAGCTGCGCCGACGCGCTGGTGCTCGCGGGCGCCGCGCCGAGGGTGGAGGGGGAGGCCTTCCACGTGGTGGACGACGATCTGCCCACGAGCGCGGAGCTCCTCCGGCGCTACCGGCGCGAGGTGCGCGCGCTGCGCGGCCTGCCGGTCGGCTACCGGCTGCTGCGGCAGCTCTCGAGGCTGAACGCCTGGTACAGCGCGCGGACCGAGGGACACCTCCCGCCGGTCTTCACCCCGTACAAGGTCGACAGCCTCTGGAAGCCGCTGCGCTACTCGAACGCGAAGGCGAAGGCGCGCCTCGGGTGGACGCCGGGCGTGCCGATGGCGGAGGCGCTCGACCGCACGTTCGCGGCCCTCGCGCCGCCGGCGGCCGTGCCGCTGCCGCTCGGCCGGCGCGCGCGGGGGGCGGGGGAGCGGGGCAGGGCGGAGGTCGGCGCGTGAGCGGACCGAGGAAGGTGCTGCTGTTCCAGAACCGCTTCCTGCTCGGCGGGCAGGAGCGGCAGACCGCGCTCCACGTCCGGACGATGGACCGGAGCCGCTGGGAGCCGGTGGTCGCGTGCCTGCGCCGCGAGGGCGAGCACCTCGCGGAGCTCGAGGCGGCCGGGGTGGACCCGATCGTCTTCGACCTCGGCGGCAGGATGCTCCGGCCCAACACCGCGCTGCAGGTCGCGCGGCTCGCGCGCCTCGTCCGCGCCGAGAGGATCGCGCTCGTCCACGCCCAGGACGTCTACACCGACGTGCTCGGGACGCTCGCCGCCCGGCTCGCCGGCGTCCCGTCGATCGTGACGCGCGTGGACCTCGGCCACCACGTGACCGGCTACCGGCGCCCGGCGCTCCGGATCGCCTCCCGCCAGGCCGACCGGGTGCTCGTCAACGCGCTCTGCATCCGGGAGCTGGTCATCCGCGAGGGCGTCGACGCCGACCGGGTGGTGGTCGTGCGGAACGGCGTCGACCTCGACGCGATCGACGCGGCGGCGCGCGCGGCCCCGGCGCCGCCGGTGCCCGACGGCGCCATCGTCTGCATCGGCAACATGCACCATCCGGTGAAGGGGCAGGAGGACCTGCTGGTCGCGATGCGCGAGGTGATCCGCGAGCGGCCCGCGGCGCGGGTCGCCTTCGTCGGCGACGGCGTGCGCCGCCCGCACCTCGAGCGGCTGGCCGGCCAGCTCGGGATCGCCGAGCGCTGCCACTTCCTCGGGTTCCGCCGCGACGGCCCGGCCCTCCTCGCGCGCGCGGCGCTCTCGGTCTCGGCGAGCCACGCGGAGGGGATCTCGAACGGCATCCTCGAGGCGATGGCGCTGCGCCTGCCCATGGTCGCGACGCAGGTGGGCGGCACGCCCGAGCTCGTGCGCGACGGGGTGAACGGGTTGCTCGTGCCGCCCGGCGCGCCCGCGGCGCTGGCCCGCGGCATCCTCGACCTGCTCGCCGACGCGGGGCTGCGGCGCACGTTCGGCGAGGCGGGCCGGCGGATCGTGGAGCGCGAGTTCGGGCTCGCGCAGATGCGGCTCTCGTATGACGCGCTCTACCAGCAGCTCGTGGTGAGCCGGGTGCCGCGCGTCATGTACGGCGCGGCGTAGCAGGGGGCGGGGGCGGGGCCGGGGGGGCACATGCCGGAACGGGCGGACGACAGCGCGAAGTGGATCCTGAAGCGGACGGCGAAGGCGGCGGTCGCGGGGGCGCTCGCGGCGCTCGGAGCGCACCGCCTGGTGCGGCTCGCGCGGCGGCGAGAGGCGGGCGGCTCGCGCGTCCTCATCCTCTCGTACCACCGGATCACGCCCGACTTCGCGGCGAGCGCGCGGGAGGCGCTGCCGTCGCTCCTCGTGTCGACGCAGACGCTCCGGCGCCAGCTCGAGCACGTGGCGCGCACCTGCGAGATCGTGTCGCTCGACGACGCCTGGCGGATCCTCGCCGACCCCACCGGGCGGCAGGCCAACGACGTGGTCGCCATCACGCTCGACGACGGCTACGCCGACAACGCGGAGCACGCACTGCCCGTGCTGCGCGCGCTGCGGGTGCCGGCCACGGTCTTCGTGCCGACGGGCTACGTCGGCACCGCCCGGCGGCTCCCGCACGACCGGCTCTACGCCACGTTCACGGCGCTCCGCGCGCGCGGGATCCCCTTCGACCGCGCGGGCCTCGCGCGCCCCGTGCAGGAGTGGCTCACGGCGGCGGCCGCCGCAGGTCCCGCCGCGACGCTCGACCGGCTGATCTCGCGCTCGCCGCACCCGGTCCTCGTCGGCGTCGCCGCCGCGCTCGAGCGGCGGCTCGGCACGAGCGAGCGGGACCTGCCGGACGGCACGCGGCTCCTCAGCTGGGCGCAGGTGAGGGAGCTCCACGCGGCGGGCATCGACGTGGGCGGCCACACCGTGAACCACGTGGTGCTCTCGAACCTGCCGCTCGACGACGCGCGCCGCGAGATCGCGGGCTGCGGCGAGGCGATCCGGGACCACCTCGGGATCCAGCCGCGCCACTTCGCGTACCCGAACGGCTACTACACGCCCGCCATCCGCCGGGCGGTGGCCGACGCCGGCTTCCGCGCGGCGGTGACGATCGAGGACGAGGAGAACCGCCGGGCCGGCGATGCGTTCGCCCTGAAGCGCAAGGTGCTCTGGGAGAACACGACGAAGGGGCCGCTCGGCTGGAGCCCGGCGGTCGCCACGTGCAACATCGGCGGCGTCTTCAACGCCCTCGGGCTCGCGAAGCCGGTGCCCGGCGAGCGGGCCGACCAGGCGAGCGCGCTCGCCGCCGGCGTCAACTCGGCGATGCCGGCGGACAACCGCGTGGCGACGTAGCGCGGCGGAGGGCGGTGTCGACCCGGCGGCACCTCCCCGCGACCGCAGGATGAGGTTGCAGGCGGAGGCGGACGCGGCGCGGGCCGGAGGCCGCCACCGATGCGCGGCGATACCGGGCCGAGGGCACCTTTCCGCACCGCCGCTTCCTTTCCTGTCGGTGCGTGGCGCCGCTACAATCGGCGCGCGTGCGCACCTTCGGAAAGTACCGGCTCGTCGAGCCCCTCGCGTCCGGCGGGATGGCGGACGTGTGGCGCGCGGAGGTGAGCGGGGCCGAGGGCGTGGTGAAGGAGGTCGCGCTGAAGCTCGTGCGCGGCGAGCACGCGGCGCGCAGCGACTTCGTCCGCATGTTCGTCGAGGAGGCGCGGCTCGCCTCGCGCCTCGGCCACGCCAACGTCGTCCAGGTGTTCGAGTTCGACCAGGTCGACGGGCGCTACTACCTCGCGATGGAGCTCGTGCGCGGCCGCCACCTCGGCCAGGTGGTCGAGCGCGCCCGCGAGCTCGGCCTGAAGCTCGGGCTCCCGCGCGCGGTCCACGTCGCCGTCGAGCTCGCCCGCGGGCTCGCGCACGCGCACCGGCTCGCGGACGGCGGCCGGCCGGTCGGGCTGGTCCACCGGGACGTCTCGCCGCACAACGTGCTCGTGTCGTTCGAGGGCGAGGTGAAGCTGGCCGACTTCGGCATCGCCCGCGCCATCGGCAGCTCGGGCCTCACCGCGCCCGGCACGCTCAAGGGCAAGCTCGCGTACATGGCGCCGGAGCAGGCGCGCGGCGACGAGGTGGACGCGCGCACCGACGTGTTCGCGCTCGGGGTGGTCCTCTGGGAGCTGTGCGCGGGGCGCCGGCTCTTCGCGCGCGAGTCGGAGGCGGCCACGCTCGCGGCGGTGCTCGGGAGCGAGCCGATCTCGCCGCCCTCCGCGTGGAACGAGGCGGTGCCGCCGGACCTCGACGCCGTGATCCTGGCCGCGCTCGAGCGCGACGCCGCGCGGCGGACGCGCTCGGCCGAGGAGCTCGGCGGCGCGCTCGCCAGTGTGCTCCTGCGCGTCACCCGCTCGCCGGACGAGGTGGACCTGCGGTCCTTCATGGCGCGGCTCTGGCCCGAGGGCTTCGCGCCGGCGGGCGCCGCGAGCGAGGCCACGCGCGTGCGGTCCGTGCCGATGGCCGCGGAGCCGGCGGGCGCGACCGCCGTGGCGCCGCCGCCCGTCGGGGCGGACGGGGCCGGGGCCGTCGAGCCCGACGGGCAGGACGCGACGCGCACGACGCTCGCGCGGCCCGGGCCGAGCAGGACGAGGGCGCTCGCGCTCGCCGCCGGCGCCGCGGTGGTGGCCGTGGCGCTGGCGGGAGCGGTGAGGGCAGGGCGCGCGAGGCAGGACGGGGTGACGCCGGTGGCGACCTCGACCGCGGCCCCGATCTCGAACCCGACCCCGACTCCGACCTCGACCCTGCCCGCGACCCCGACCCCGACCCCGACCACGACCCCGCCCGCGACCCCGCCCGCGACCACGACCGCGACCCCGACTGTCGAAGCGGTCGCGGATCCGAATCCACTCGATGCGAAGGCACCTGCCGCCGCGCCCGCGTCGCCGTCCCCCCTCCCGGCGCGCATCAACGCCCGCGGCCCGCTCTACGCGATCGCCGTCCCGGCGCCCGCGAGCGGCCTCGGTGTGCTGAGCGTGAACGCCACGCCGTGGGGCCAGGTGTTCGTGAACGGCCGCGAGGTCGGCGAGGCGCCGCTCGACGTGGAGCTGCCGGCGGGCCGGTACCGCGTGCGCGTGCAGAACCGGTCCGCGCACGAGGAGAGGCTCGTCGTCGTCGCAGCCGGGAAGCGCGCTTCGTTCTTCGTCTCGCTCGTCGGCCGCTGATCCCGCCGCCCTCCCGCCGCCCCGTGCGGCCGGGACGTAGCCCGCGCCCGTCGCGGGCGTGAAGCCCGCAGCCCTCTCGCTCGCCCCCTGCGCGCTCCCGCGCGGGGCTCCCCCGCTCGCCTCGACCTCCATTCGGTCGTTGACGGATCCCCACTGAATGGAATAGCTTCGAAATCAAGTTTTCGAAATCCGCGCTTCAGTATCTTCTCTCGAATGGACTATCTGGACACCGCAGAGCTCGCCCGCATCGAGCGGGATCGTTCCGCCGGGATCTCGAGCGGCGAGGTGGTCCGCCTGTTCGAGGCGAAGGGCGCGCGGCTGTCGGAGTCGACCTTCCGCAAGTACGTGCAGCTGGGGCTCCTGCCCCGCAGCCGCCGGGTCGGGCGCAAGGGCAAGCACACCGGATCGGCCGGGCTCTACCCGGTCTCGGTGGTGCGCCGCATCGCGCTCATCAAGCGGATGATGGCGGAGGGCTACACGGTCGAGGACATCCGCGGCAGCTTCGTCACCGTGCGCAACCGGCTCGAGGACGTCGAGAAGGGGCTGGCGGACCTGGTGGAGGAGCTGTCGCGCAAGGCGCGGGTCCACCCGCGCGGGCGGCACTTCGCGGAGGAGCTGGTGCGCGCGGATCGCGAGCTGCGGCGTGCGCTGGAGCGGATCGAGAAGGTGGGTGGGGCGGTGGCGACCGTCCCGGCGGAGGCCGCCGGGGTGGAGTGACGGGAAGGGCGCCTGCCCGGCGCCCGGTGGCGGTGGGCGAGCGGCGCCGCCGGGGCGCCGCGGGTGGTGGAGAGGGAGGGCAGGGGATGAGCGAAGTGAAGCGCAACGAGATGCCGGTGGTGGCGGGGCCGGACGCGGCCGAGGAGCTCGAGGCAGACGGCAAGCGCGGCCGGCGCCGGTCGAAGACGATGTCGCGCAAGGAGATCGCGCGCGAGCTGCGGCGCCAGCGGGCCTTCGGCCTGGTGGACCCGGAGCTGCAGGGGATCATCGAGGAGATCGAGGCGCGGCGGCCGCGCTCGCGCGCGGAGTGCGCGAACGGACCGCGCCCCTGCATGTTCATCGCGTGCAAGCACCACCTCTACCTGGACGTGAACCCCGCGACCGGGTCGATCAAGCTCAACTTCCCCGACAAGGAGGTCTGGGAGATCGAGCACACCTGCGCGCTCGACGTCGCCGACAAGGGCGGCATCACGCTCGAGGAGGTGGGGACGATCATGAACCTCACCCGGGAGCGGATCCGCCAGGTGGAGACGCGCGGCCTCGCGAAGCTGCGCGAGATCGCGGAGGACGAGCCGCGAGATCCCACGACGCCCCACGAGCGCGTGGTGGACGACGACGAGGACTAGGTACCGCCCCCGCACCCCCGCGTCGCGGGGGGTGCGGTCCACCTCCGCGTCCCCGCGCGCTCCTCGCGTCTTGAAAAGCGCTCCCCCGGCGGGCTAGAAGAGCACCCCCTTCCCGGAGGTGCCCGCCATGGTCCGCCGCGCCCTCGTCTCGGTCTCGGACAAGACCGGACTCGTCTCCTTCGCGAGGCGCCTCGCCGCCCTCGGCGTCGAGCTCCTCTCCACCGGCGGGACCCAGCGGGCGCTCGCCGAGGCGGGCGTGCCCGTCGTCTCGGTCGGCGATCACACGAAAGCGCCCGAGATCCTGGGCGGGCGCGTGAAGACCCTCCACCCGAGGGTCCACGGCGGCATCCTCTACCGGCGCGGCCTGGCCGCCGACGAGGCCGACGTGAAGGCGCGGGACATCCCCCCCATCGACCTCGTGATCGTGAACCTCTACCCCTTCCGCCAGGCAGTCGAGGCGGGCAAGCCCTTCGCCGAGTGCGTCGAGGAGATCGACATCGGCGGACCGTCCATGGTCCGCAGCGCCGCGAAGAACGCCGCCCACGTCGGCGTGGTGGTGGACCCGGCCGACTACGAGGGCGTGGCCGCGGAGCTCGAGCAGGGGGGCGTCCTCTCGGACGCGACGCGCTTCCGGCTCATGAAGAAGGCCTTCGCCCACACCGCCGCGTACGACGCCGCCATCGCCGAGTGGCTCACCGCGCGCGAGGCGCCCGACGCAGCCCCCGCCCACTTCCCCGCCGCGCTCGCGGCGATCTACGAGAAGGCGGGCGACCTCCGCTACGGCGAGAACCCGCACCAGGCGGGCGCCTTCTACCGCGCGGCGCGCGAGCCCGAGGAGCCGACCGTCGCGTTCGCGAAGGTGCTGCAGGGCAAGGAGCTCAGCTACAACAACCTGCTCGACCTCGAGGCCGCGCTCGCCGGCGTGAAGGAGTTCGACGGGGTCGCCTGCGTCGTGGTGAAGCACAACACGCCCTGCGGCGTGTCCCTCGGCGCGACGCCGGCCGAGGCGTTCGCGCGGGCCCGCGCCTGCGATCCCGTCTCGGCGTTCGGCGGCATCGTCGCCCTCAACCGGCCGGTGGACGCCGCCGCCGCGAAGGAGCTCACCGACCTGTTCCTCGAGTGCGTGATCGCCCCGGGCTACGACGACGCCGCGCGCGCCGCCCTCGCCGCGAAGAAGAACCTGCGGCTGCTCGAGGCGCCGCTGCTCGCGGCCGGCCGGGCCGCCTGGCGCCGCCGCCCCGAGGAGCTGCGCGAGCTGCGCTCCATCCCCGGCGGCCTCCTCGTCATGGACCGCGACCTCGGCAGCGTCCGCCGCGAGGACTGCAAGGTCATGACGCGGCGCGCCCCCACCGAGCAGGAGTGGAAGGACCTCCTCTTCGCGTGGAAGGTGGTGAAGCACGTGAAGTCGAACGCCATCGTCTTCGCGCGCGAGGACCGGACGGTCGCCATCGGCGGCGGGCAGACGAGCCGGGTCGAGTCGGTGAAGACCGCCGTGATGAAGGCGCAGCTCGAGGTGAAGGGCTCCTCCGTCGGCTCGGACGCCTTCTTCCCGTTCCCCGACGGCGTGCAGGCCATCGCGGCCGCCGGCGCCACCGCGATCATCCAGCCCGGCGGCTCGATGCGCGACGCCGAGGTGATCGCCGCAGCCGACGCGGCGGGGATCGCCATGGTCGCGACGGGCATGCGCCACTTCCGCCACTAGGGCTTTCGTGTAGGCTCGGCCGAATGGCGCGGGTCACCTGCAGCCGCTGCTTCTCCGTCTTCGAGGACCCCTCGGCGCGCCCCCTCGCGGCGGCGCTCTGCCCGGCGTGCGCCGCGCGGTCGCCCGCGCGGACCGCCCCCGCGGCGCCTCCGCCCGCGCCGCAGCGGAGCGGCCCGGGGCACGCCACCCCCGCGCGCGCCAGCCGGCGTCCCGGCGCCGGCCGCCGCGTCGCCGTCGCGGCCGCCCTGCTCGCGGGGGTGCTGGGGAGCGCGGTCGTCCTCGTCCCGCGCCTGCGCGCGCCGCCGCCCGCGCCCGCCCCGGTGCCGACGCGCGCGGAGGAGACGGTCGAGCGCTGGCGCGAGGCGGGCCGGATCCCGCCGGCGCCCCATGCGTCCACGGCCGCCGCGGTCGCCGACGCGCGGATCGCCGATGGCGAGGCGGCGCTCGCAGCCGACCTGCCCGGCCGCGCCGCCGACGCGCTCCAGGCGTTCCGCGAGGCGCTCGGCGCGGTGCCCGGCCGCTGGGAGGCCGCCGCGGGCTTCGCCGAGGCGGTCGCGGATCTCGCCGACGAGGACGCCGACGCCGACGGGGGCGATCTCCGCGACGCCCACGAGCTCGTCGCGGAGGCGCGGGCGTCCGCCGGCGATCCGCCCCGCCTCCTCGCCGCGCTGGCGCGCCTCCTCCACGCGGTCCCGAGCGCCACCAACCGGAGCGAGGCGCTCGGCGCCGCGCGGCGCGCGCTCACGGCGGCGCCGGGCGACGCGCGCGTGCAGCTCGCGGCCGGGCTCGCGCTCGGCGCGCAGGAGCCCCGCGCCGGGGCGGAGGCGCTCGAGGCGGCGTGGCGGGCGGGCCAGGGGGATCGGCGGCTCCTCGCCGCAGCCGCCCGCGCCCGCTGGGCGGCGGGCGACGCGCGCGAGGCGCTGCGGCTCGCGGCCGAGCGGCTCGCGCTCGACCCGCTCCACCCGCGCGCCCTCGCGCTCGCCGCCGAGGTGGAGGCGGCCTCGGGCCGGCTCGCCGCCGCGCGCGCGCGGCTCTCCCGCTGGGAGGCGCTCGCGCCCGGCGAGCCGCTCCCGGCGCTGCTGCTCGCGCGCCTCGACTACCAGGCGGACCACGACGCCGCGGCCGCCCGCACGCGGCTCGCCGCCGCGCTCGCGCGGAGCCCGAAGGATTTCCTCGCGGCGCGGATCCACGCGCACCGCGCCGCCCTCGCGCGGCTCGCGGGCGACCGCGCCGCCGCCGCCGCCGAGGTCGCGGCGGGCCTCGCCCGGGTGCCCGCGAGCGCGCCGGTCCGCTTCCAGGCGGCGCTCCTCGCCTTCGACGCGGGCGACGCGCGCGGCCTGCGCGAGTCCGCGGGCGTGCTCGGCGAGCGGGGCGGCGCCCTCGCGGCGCGGGTGCTCGCCGCCCGGTCAGCCGAGCTCTCCGGCACGATCGACGACGCGATCGCGGCCTGGCGCGCGGTCGGTGCGGCCGCGCCGCGCGACCCGGTCGCCCTGCTCGGCGCGGCCGGCGCGCTCGTGCGGCTCGGGGCCTCCGGCCCCGCGCTCGCCGTCGCGCGCGCGGCGCTCGCGCGCGACCCGCTGGAGGCCCGCCCCGCGCGCCCCCCGACCGACTTCTGGGAGGGTCCCGGGCCGCTCGCGGAGGCGGCCGAGCGGCTCGAGACGGTGGGCCGGTCGGAGGCGCGCGCGGGCGGGACCGCCTTCGCCGCGGCCTCCGCCTGCGAGCTCGCGCTCGGCCACACCGTGAACGCCGAGCGGCTGGCGCGTGCGGCCGCCGCCGCCGCCCCGCAGACCCCCGTGCCCCTCGCCCTGCTCGCGCAGATCGCCCTCGACCGGGGGGACGCCCGGCGCGCCTTCCCGCTCGCCCGCGCCGCCGTCGAGGCCGACGAGGTGAGCGCCACCGCCCTCTCCGTGCGCGCCCGCGCCCTCGAGGCGCTCGGCCGGAACGCCGACGCCGAGGCGGCGCACCGCGCGGCGGTGGAGGTGGCGCCGGACCTCGTCCCCTCGCGCGTGGCCCTCGCGCGGCTGCTGGCGCGCCGGGGCGCCGCCGCCGAGGCGCGGCCGCTCCTCGAGGGGCTGCTCGCCGAGGAGCCCGGGCTGGTCGACGCCCGCGGCGCGCTGCTCGACCTGGACGAACCGCCCCCGGGCGCCGGGGCGTCCGCGCGGCGCCCATCCTCGCGCTGACGCGGGCGCGGGTCGTGGTATGAATACGCCCGCTCATGCGCGTCCTCGTCGTCGGATCGGGCGGCCGGGAGCACGCCCTCGCCTGGAAGATCTCCCGCAGCCCCCTCGTGTCCGGCCTCTGGGCCGCGCCGGGTAACCCGGGCATCGCCCGCCTCGCCACCCTCGTCGCCCTCAAGGCCGACGACGTGGAAGGCATCGCGCGCTGGGCGCGCGAGAGCGGCATGGACCTCGTGGTCGTCGGGCCGGAGGGGCCGCTCGTGCGCGGCCTCGTCGACCGGCTCGCGGCCGACGGCATCCCGGCCTTCGGGCCGTCCGCCGCCGCCGCCGAGATCGAGGGCTCGAAGGCGTTCGCGAAGGACGTGATGCAGGCGGCGAACATCCCGACCGCCGAGTACGACGCCTTCTCCGAGCCGGGCCCCGCGCTCGCCTGGGCCCGCAAGCGCGGCGGGCGGGTGGTGGTCAAGGCGGACGGCCTCGCCGCCGGCAAGGGCGTCGTGGTCTGCGGCGATGTCGCGGAGGCCGAGGCCGCGCTCCGCAGCATGCTGGTGGACCGCGTGCACGGCGGCGCCGGCGCGCGGGTGGTGGTGGAGGAGCGGCTCGAGGGGCCGGAGGCGAGCTGCATCGCCTTCACGGACGGCGAACGGATCCGGCTGCTCGCCGCGGCGCAGGACCACAAGCGGATCTTCGACGGGGACCGCGGGCCCAACACGGGCGGCATGGGGGCCTTCTCGCCCACGCCGAACGTGACGCCGGAGGTCGAGGCGATGGTGGAGCGGGACGTGCTCCTGCCCGCCGTGCGCGAGCTCGCCCGGCGCGGCTGCCCGTTCCGCGGCGCGCTCTACGCCGGCCTCATGCTCACGCCGGACGGCCCCCGCGTGCTCGAGTTCAACGCCCGGCTCGGCGATCCCGAGACGCAGCCCATCCTCCACCGGATGAGCTCCGACCTCGTCCCGGCGCTGCTCGCCTCGGCGAAGGGCGACCTCTCCGGCGTGACCCTCGCGTTCGACGCCCGCGCCGCGGTTGGCATCGTGCTCGCGGCGGAGGGCTACCCTGGCCAGATCACCACCGGTGATCCCATCGACGGCCTCGACGGGCCGTTCCCCGAGGACGTGCAGGTCTTCCACGCCGGCACGGCGGCCGGCCCGGACGGCCGCGTCGTGACGAGCGGCGGCCGCGTGCTCACCGTCTCGGCCCTGGGGGAGGGGCTCGAGGACGCCGCCCGCCGCGCCTACGCCGCCGCCGACCGGATCCAGTTCCGCGGGCGGCAGCTCCGCCGCGACATCGGGAGGCGGCCGTGACGGTCTCGCGAGCCGCCGCGACGAGCCCGGAGGTGGCGCGATGAGCCCGAGGGTCCTCATCCTCATGGGGTCCGACTCCGACTGGGAGGTCATGTCGGAGGTCCGGAAGGCGCTCGACGAGCTGGGCATCGCGAGCGAGGCGCACGTCTCGTCCGCCCACCGCACGCCCGAGCGGACCGCCGGGCTCGCGCGCGAGGCGGCCGGGCGCGGCGTCGAGGTCATCGTCTGCGGCGCGGGGGCGGCGGCGCACCTCGCCGGCGTGGTGGCCGCGGAGTCGGAGCTGCCGGTGCTCGGCGTGCCGCTCGCCTCGAGCGACCTCCAGGGGCTCGACGCGCTGCTCGCCACCGTGCAGATGCCGGCGGGCGTGCCGGTCGGCACGCTCGCCATCGGCAAGGCGGGAGCGCGTAACGCCGGGCTCCTGGCGGCGCGGATCATCGCGCGGGGCGACGCGGAGGTCGCCGCCCGCGTGCGCGCCCAGCGGGCGCGGATGACGGCCGAGGTCGAGGCCAAGGACGCGGCCCTGCAGGCCAGGCTCGCGGCGCCGCAGGGCTGACGGTTGCCGCTCCTCGACCGGTACCTCGCGAAGGAGATCCTCCTCCCGTTCGCGGCGGGCGTGCTGTTCCTCACCCAGATCCTGCTCGCGACGCAGCTCCTGTCGCAGGCGCCGGTCCTCTTCGGCTCCGGCGTCTCGCTCGGCGACGTCGGCATGGTGGTCGTCTACCTCCTGCCCCACTTCCTCGGCTACGTGCTGCCCATCGCCTTCCTGCTCGGGGCGGTGCTCGGGGTGGGGCGGCTCGCGGAGGACCGGGAGGTCGTGGCGCTCGGCGCCGCCGGCCTCTCCCCCGCGCGGCTCGTGCGCGTGCCGCTCCTGCTCGGCGTCGTGCTCGCCGCGGCCAGCCTCTGGCTCGCCGGCGACCTCGAGCCGCGCAGTCTCGCCGCCGCGCGCGAGCGGCTCGTCGAGGTGGTGAAGCGGAACATCCGCAACGACGTGCGCCCCGGCACCTTCTACGACCAGATCCCCGGCACCACCCTCTACGCCGAGCGCGTCCACGGCGGCCGGTGGGAGAACGTGCTCATCAGCGACCGCTCCGACCCGGCCGCGCCGGTGCTCGCCCTCGCGCGCGAGGGGCGGCTCGAGCCGGTGGGCGACGGCGCGGAGATGGAGCTCGCGCTCCAGGGCGGCGAGCTGCACCGCGCGACCCCCGAGCAGGACGAGTACGTCCTCGCCACGTTCGAGCGCGCCGAGGTCGTGCTCGCGCTCGGCACCGCGCTCTCCGACCGCGGCGGGCTCGCGCGGACCAGCCCCGACTCCTTCGCCGACCTCGCGCGGCGCGCCGCCGAGCACCGGGCGCGCGGCGAGGAGCGCGACGCGCTGCGTGCGGAGGCCTCGCTCCACCGGAAGATCGCCTCCGCGCTCGCGCTCATCCCGTTCGCGCTGCTCGCGGTGCCGCTCGGCGCGGCGCGCCGGGCTGGGCGCGCCTTCGGCGTGGGGGCGACGATCGGCGTCGTCATCGTGCACTACCTGCTGCTCCGCAGCGGCCAGGTGATGGGGCAGAAGGGGACGCTGCCGCCGTGGCTCGCGCTGGAGCTGCCGACGCTGATCCTCTCCGCCGCCGCGCTCCTGCTGATCGCGCTGCAGGTGCGCCGGGGCGCGGGGGCGGTCCGGTGACGCTCTTCCTGTACGTCGCGCGGCGGACGCTCGCGGCGTTCCTCGGCGCGCTCGCGGGCGTGGTCGCCATCTTCCTCGCCGTGGACTTCGTGGACAACGCGGCGGGCTTCACCGGCGAGGGCTGGGTGCTCGGCGTCCTCGAGCTCTACGCCAACAAGACCGCGGTGGTGGTGCGCCAGGTGGCGCCCGCCGCGATGATCCTGGGCGCGGCCATCTCGGTCTCCTCGTTCCGCCGCACGCGCGAGTGGACGGCGATGCGGTCGGTGGGGCTCGGGCCGTGGCGGGTGGCCCTGCCGGTGGCGGCGGTGGCGCTCCTCGCGGGCGGTGCGCTCCTCGTGGCGCACGACCTCGTCGGCGTCGAGGCCGCCGACCGGGCGGAGGAGATCCAGGCGCTCCGCTTCGGGCGCGGCAGCGACAAGCGCCGCTACGAGGCTGCGCGCGAGCCCAAGCGCTGGTTCCGCGGTCAGGACGGCAAGCACGTGTACCACCTGCGCGGCGCGCTCCCGGGCGGCGGCTTCGAGCGGGTCACGGTCCTCGAGATCGGGGCGGGCTTCACGCTCGCGCGCCGGATCGACGCGGCGCGGATGCTGCCCGACGGGCGCGCGTGGCGCCTCGAGGACGTGGAGGACCGGACGTTCCTCGAGGGCGGCGAGGTCCGCCTCGAGCGCGCGCCCGAGCGGCGCTACGAGTTCAGCGAGCCGCCCGAGGCGTTCTCCGTCGTGCCGGGCCGCCCGTCGCAGATGCGCTGGGCGACCCTGATCCGCCAGCTCGACCTGCGCCAGCGGCTCGGCCTGCCCGTCGCCGACTTCCGGCTCGAGCGCTACGACCGGCTCGCCTACCCGCTCACCGGCCTGCCCGGCGCGCTGCTCGCCCTCGCGCTCGCGCTGCGGCGCAACCGGAAGGGGCACATCTCCGCGTCGCTGGTCGAGTCGGTGGGCGTGACGCTCCTGTTCTGGGGTGCACAGGGGGTGACCTTCGCCCTCGGCCTCTCCGGGCGGGTGGAGCCCTGGGTCGCGGCCTGGGCGCCGAACGTGGTGTTCCTCGCCCTCGGTCTCCTCGCGGTGCGGCGCAGCGGGTGAGCCGCGCGCGCCGCGGCCGCGCCCGCTAGACTCGGCGCGTGAGCCCGGACCTCGAGCAGGAGCTCCTCGCGGCGGCCGCGGTCCTGCGCGCCGGGGGGCTCGTCGCCTATCCGACCGAGACGTTCTACGGCCTCGGGGCCCGCGCGCGCGACGCGGCCGCCGTGGCCCGGCTCGCCCGCGCGAAGGGGCGGTCCGACGGGAAGCCGCTGCCGCTGCTCGCCGCGGACCGCGCGCAGGTCGAGTCGGTCGCGGAGCTCGCGGGGCCGGCCGCGACCCTGGCGGCGCGCCTCTGGCCGGGGGCTCTCACGCTCGTCCTGCCGGCGCTGCCAGGGCTGCCGGAGGAGATCACGGCCGGCACCGGGACGGTCGCCGTGCGCGTGCCGGGGAGCGAGGTGGCGCGGGCGCTCGCCGCGGCGGTCGGTGAGCCGATCGTGTCCACCTCCGCGAACCTCGCTGGGGAGCCGCCCCCGGCGTCGGCGGCGGAGCTCTCCCCGGAGCTCGTCGCGCGGCTCGACCGCGTGCTGGACGGGGGCCCGACGCCGGGCGGCGCGCCGAGCACCCTCGTCGTCTTCGAGGGGACCGCGATCCGGCTCCTGCGGGCGGGGGCGGTGCCCTGGGAGGACGTCCGCGCGGCCGCGCGGTGAGCGCGGCGGGCGGCCTCGGACCGCCGGTCCGGAGCCGTCGCGCCCCCTCGTCCCGCCTTGCACCGGGCGGGGCGCTGGTCTAGCTTCCCTCCCCCGATGGCGGAGATCGTGCCGTTCCGAGGCATTCGCTACGCAGCCTCGACGGGGCGCGCGCTCGGGCAGCTGCTCGCTCCGCCCTACGACCTCGTCTCCCTCGAGCAGCGCGACGAGCTCCTCCGCCGGAGCCGGCACAACGTCGCCCACCTCACGCTCGGTGAGGAACGGCAGGGCGACGTCCCGCTCCGGAACCGGTACACGCGCGCCGCGGAGTGCTGGGCGGCCTGGCAGGCGGAGGGGATCCTGGTCCGCGACGCGGCGCCGGCGCTCTACCCGCTCGAGCAGAGCTTCTGGTCGCCCGACGGCCGCGCGCTGCGCCGCCACGGCTTCATGGCCGCGGTCCGGCTGCACGAGTTCGCCGAGGGCGTGATCGTCCCGCACGAGAAGACGCTCGTCGCGCCGAAGACCGACCGGCTCGAGCTCCTGAAGCACGTCCGCGCGAACCTCTCGCCGCTCTTCGGCCTCTACCGCGACGAGGCGGGCGGGACGGCCGCGGCGCTCGAGGCCGCGAGCGCGGCCGAGCCGGTCGCCGAGACCGACTCCGACGACGGCGTGCACCACCGGCTCTGGCGGACGCAGGATCCGCAGCTCGTCGCGCACCTGCAGGCGCTCGTCGCCGACAAGCGCATCTTCATCGCCGACGGGCACCACCGGTACGAGACCGCGCTCGTCTACCGGCGCTGGCTCGAGGCGCAGCGCCCGGGCCTGCCGGCGAGCGGCGGCCACCACTACATCCTCATGTTCCTCTGCCCGATGAGCGATCCCGGGCTGTTCCTGTTCCCGACCCACCGGCTCGTCTTCGGCCTGAAGGACTTCTCGGTGCCGCGCTTCCTCGAGGCGCTCGGCCGGTTCTTCACCATCGAGACCCTGCCCGAGGACCTGCGCCGCCCCGCGGGACGCGCCTGGGCGATCTCGAAGCTCGCCGAGCACGGCGGCAAGCAGACGACGTTCCTCGTGGTGACGGCCGAGGATCGCACGGGCCGGATCGTCACGCTGCGCGACGACGTGGACCTCGCCGACGCGGAGCTGCCCGCGAACGAGACGCTCCGCGCGCTCGACGTGACGGTCCTCCACTCGCTCGTGTGCCAGCGCCTGCTCGGCCTGTCGCCCTCCGCCCAGGAGAACCAGGAGAACCTCACCTACGTCCGCGACGCGGGCGAGGCGGTGAACCGCGTCCTCTCGGGCGAGCACCCGGTCGGCTTCCTGCTCAACCCCACGCCGATGTGGCAGGTCGAGGCGGTGGGCGACGCGGGGGAGACGATGCCGCAGAAGAGCACGCTCTTCTACCCGCGCCTCCAGAGCGGCCTCGTGATGCGCGAGGTGAACCCCGAGGAGCCCCCGTAGCCGGGCCGGGCCTCGGGCCCAGCCAGGGGCCGCCCGCCCGTTCCCAAGCAGGCCCGGCCGGGGTAGAAAACGCCATGCCTTTCCCCCAGGAACGCCCCCGCCGCCTCCGCCGCAACGAGCTGCTGCGCAGCCTCGTGCGCGAGACCGTCCTCGCCCCCGACGACCTCGTCTGGCCGCTCTTCGCGGTGCCCGGGAAGAAGGTCCGCAACGCGGTGAAGTCCATGCCCGGCGTCTTCCAGCTGTCGGTGGACGAGCTCGTGGCGGAGGCGCAGGCCGGCTACGACGCGGGCGTCCGCTCGGTCATCCTCTTCGGCGTGCCCGAGAAGAAGGACGCGACGGGAACCGGCGCCTGGGACGAGGACGGGATCATCCCCCGCGCGGTCCGGGCGCTGAAGGAGAGCGTCCCGGGTCTGGTCGTGATGACCGACGTCTGCATGTGCGAGTACACCGACCACGGCCACTGCGGCGTGCTCGAGGCGCCGCGCGCCGGGGTTCCAGCGGCGTGGCGAGCGGAGGGGCAGCCGGCTGAGGCTGCCCCGAAGCGAGCGGGGGGTTCGGGGGGGCTTCATCCCCCCGATCTGATCGTCGACAACGACGCGACGCTCCCGCTGCTGGCGAAGGAGGCGGTCGCGCACGCCAAGGCGGGCGCGGACATCGTCGCGCCCTCGGACATGATGGACGGCCGGGTGGCCGCGATCCGCAAGGCGCTCGACGCCGAGGGCTACGGCGACGTGCCGATCCTCTCCTACGCCGCCAAGTTCGCGGGGGCCTTCTACGGCCCGTTCCGCGACGCCGCCGAGAGCGCGCCGGTGGTGGGCCCCGGGATCCCCAAGGACCGCAAGGGCTACCAGATGGACCCGGGCAACTGGCGGGAGGCGCTGCGCGAGGTGGCGCTCGACGTCGCCGAGGGCGCGGACATGGTCATGGTGAAGCCGGCCGTGCCCTACCTCGACATCGTGCGGCTCGTGCGCGACCGCTTCGAGCTGCCGGTCGCCGCGTACCACGTGTCCGGCGAGTACGCGATGATCAAGGCCGCCGCCGAGCGCGGCTGGATCGACGAGGAGCGGGTGGTGCTCGAGACGATGCTCTGCTGCCGGCGCGCCGGCGCCGACCTCGTCCTCACGTACTACGCGAAGGACGCGGCGGGCCTCCTCACCGGGCGGCGGCGGTGAGCGCCGGCGGGGACGCCGCGGCCCGCGAGGCCGGGACCTTCAAGGTGGTCGAGGTCTCGCCCGTCGGCGAGGAGTCCCTGGAGCGTGCGCTGAACCAGTGGGGCGCGGAGGGCTTCGCCTTCCAGTCGATCCACTTCGTCATGCGCGAGGGCTCGCACCGGCCCGCGATGGCGTTCCTGTTCTTCGCGAGGAAGGGGTAGCCGTGCGCGACGCCCGCCGCGAGGGGAGCCCGTACCCGAAGGCCGATCTCTCGCTGCGCGCCCTCGCGCGGCTCGCCGACTTCACGCTCTGGTTCATGCTGGCCCAGACCTCGCCGCAGGCGGGGCCGCTCCTCGCCGCGCTCTACCTGCTCGTCGCCGACGGCCTCATCTCCGGCCAGTCGATCGGGAAGAAGATCTTCGGCATCCGGGTGGTGGTGGTGCCGCGCCGCGCGCCGGCGGGTTACCAGGAGTCGATGCTCCGGAACGCGCCGTTCGCGCTGGTGGCCATCTTCTACGCCGTGCCGTTCCTCTGGCCGGTCCTCCTCGTCGCGGGCATCCCCATCGTCGCGTTCGAGGCGTACATGATCTACACCGACCGGCTCGGCGTCCGGATCGGCGACATCTTCGCGGACACGCAGGTGGTGGACGCGAAGGTCCTCTCGGGCTCCGACGCGGTCGCGCGGGACCTGACGCCGGTGGCGCCGGTTCCCCCCGGCCCGCCGGCGAGCGCCACGCGCGAGCGGGAGTGGCCCCCCTCGCGCGCGGCGGCGTAGCCCTCCCGGCCACCCCCGGGCGACATGCGCATCGCGCTCACGCACAACCTCAGGCTCACGGACTCCGAGGAGGAGGCCGAGTTCGACACCCGCGAGACGGTCGACGCGCTCGCGGGGGCGCTCGAGCGGCTCGGCCACCGCGTCGAGCGGGTGGAGGTCTCCGGCCCCGCGTCGCGCACCGTGGCGCGGCTCGAGGCCTTCGGGCCGGACCTCATCTTCAACACGGCCGAGGGGCGGCGCGGCCGCTTCCGCGAGGCGTTCTTCCCCGCGCTCTTCGACGAGCTCGGCATGCCGTACACCGGCTCGGACGCCTACGCGCTCGCGCTCACCCTCGACAAGCAGCTCACGAAGCTCGTCCTTGCGCAGCACGGGGTGCCCACGCCGCGCTGGCAGTACATCGAGGACCTCGACCGGCTCCAGGTCAACGCGCTCCGCTACCCGGTCATCGTGAAGCCCAACTTCGAGGGCAGCTCGAAGGGGATCACGCAGGACTCGGTGGTGGAGGACCCGCTCCGGCTGCACGAGGTGGTGTCGGCGGCGCTCGCGCGCTACCCCGCGGGCCTGCTCGTCGAGGAGTACATCGTCGGCCGCGACGTGACCGTGCCGTTCCTCGAGGCCGCCGCGCCAGAGCGGGACGGGGTCCTGCAGCCGGTCGAGTACGTGATCGACGAGGCGGGCGCGCCCGGCCGCCGCTACGCCATCTACGACTACGAGCTCAAGACGAAGCTCGACAAGCTCGTGCAGGTGCGCGCCCCGGCCCGCGTGAAGCGGGGGCAGGCGGAGCGGATCCACTCGGTCTGCAAGACGATCTACCGGGTGCTCGGGGTGCGGGACCTCGGGCGGATCGACCTGCGGCTCGGGGAGGACGGCGCGGTCCACTTCCTCGAGATCAACGCGCTCCCCTCGCTCGAGCCGGGCGCCGGCATCTACGCCGCGGCCGCGCTCGAGGGGTTGCACGCCGACGCCGTGCTCGGCGCGGTGATCCAGAGCGCGACGCAGCGCTTCGGCATCGCCGAGCAGCGGAGCCGCCGCGGCCGGCCGCGCCGGACCGAGCGGCTCAAGGTGGGCTTCACCTTCAACGTGAAGCGGACGGCGGCCGATCCGCTCTCGGGGGAGGGGGACGAGGAGGCCGAGTACGACTCGCCCAAGACGCTCCAGGCGATCCGCGAGGCCATCGCGAGCCACGGCCACGAGGTGGTGGACCTCGAGGCGACCCAGGATCTCCCGCTCCAGCTCGCCTCGACGCCGGTGGACGTGGTCTTCAACATCGCCGAGGGGTTCAAGGGGCGCAGCCGCGAATCGCAGGTGCCGTCGCTGCTCGAGCTGCTCGACATCCCGTACACCGGCTCGGACCCCGCCGCGCTCTCGGTCTCGCACGACAAGGCCGTCGCGAAGCGCATGGTGCGCACCCACGGCATCCTCACCCCCGACTACGTCGTGATGCAGACCGGCAAGGAGCGGCTCCCGCGCGAGCTGTCCTTCCCGCTGCTCGTGAAGCCGGTCGCGGAGGGCACGTCGAAGGGCGTCACCCGGAAGTCGATCGTGCGCGACGAGGTGGAGCTGCGGGAGGTGGCGCGCGAGCTCGTCGCGAAGTACCGGCAGCCGGCGCTCGTCGAGGCCTACGTCGCCGGCCGCGAGTTCACGGTGGGCATGCTGGGCGAGCGGCGGCCGAAGGTCCTGCCGCCGATGGAGATCGTCTTCCTCGACCCGGCCGACCCGACGCCCATCTACTCGTTCGAGATGAAGCAGGACTGGAACGAGAAGATCCGCTACGACGTGCCGGCGAAGCTCACGCCGAAGGAGCTCGAGCGGCTCGAGAAGGCGGCGCGCGAGTGCTTCACCGCGCTCGGCTGCCGCGACGTCGCCCGGGTGGACTTCCGCATGGACGCGGAGGGGCGGATCTACTTCATCGAGTGCAACCCGCTGCCCGGGCTCGCGCCCGGCTGGTCGGATCTCGTGCTCATCGCCCAGGCCGCCGGCATCGCCTACCGCGACCTCATCGGGGAGATCCTCGCGTTCGCCATCCGCCGGCACCAGGAGCGGGAGCGCGAGCGCGAGCGGGCCCGGCGCGCGCAGGCCAACGCGGAGCGGGAGGCGGGCGAGCGGGACCTGGCGGCGACGGCGGTCGCGGCGGCGCCGGCCGGTGCGGCGGTGGCGGCCGGTGCGGCGGTGGCGGCCGGTGCGGCGGTGGCGGCCGGTGCGGCGGTGGCGGCGACGGCCGCGGGAACGGGCCCGGGAAGCTCATCCGACGCCAACGCCACGCCAGGGAACGGCGCACCCACCCGAGGGTGACCTAGAATCCCCCGGATGACCGAGCCCGCACCCCTCGAGCCGCGCTGCCGCGCGCGGGATCTCGGCCTGTCGCTCGGCCGCTACAAGCCGGGCAAGTGGAACGCCATCACCGACGTCGCCGGCGTGAAGGTCGGCCACTCGACCATCATCCGCGGCCCGGGCGGCCCGCTGAAGGTCGGCGAGGGGCCGGTGCGCACGGGCGTCACCGCCATCCTGCCCAACCCCGCCAACGTCTTCGCCGAGCGGGTCGTCGCCGGCGGCTTCATCCTGAACGGCGCGGGCGAGGTCTCGGGCATGACCCAGCTCCTCGAGTGGGGGCTGCTCGAGACGCCGATCTTCCTCACCAACACGCTCTCGGTCGGCGCGGTCTCCGACGCGGCCGTGAAGTGGATGATCGACCGCTTCCCGGGCATCGGGGACGAGCACGACGTCATCATCCCCATCGTCGGCGAGTGCGACGACTCCTGGCTGAACGACATCGCCGGGCGGCACGTGAAGGAGGAGCACGTCGTCGAGGCGCTCGGCGCCGTGAGCGACGGGCCGGTGGCCGAGGGGAACGTGGGCGGCGGCACGGGCATGATCACGTGCGACTTCAAGGCGGGGATGGGCACCTCGAGCCGCAAGCTGCCGGAGGCCCTCGGCGGCTACACGGTGGGCGTGCTCGTCATGTCCAACTTCGGCGTGATGCGACAGCTCCGCATGGGCGGCCTGCCCATCGGCGAGGTGCTCGAGTCGCGCTACGAGACGATGCCGCGCCGCTCCAAGAACTACGGGTCGATCATCGCGGTGGTCGCCACCGACGCGCCGCTCCACTCGCACCAGCTCAACCGAATCGCGAAGCGGGCGGCGCTCGGCGTGGGGCGCGTCGGCTCGTCGGCCATGCACGGCTCCGGCGAGATCATGCTGGCGTTCTCGACCGCGAACCAGGTGCCGCGCGAGACGCGCAAGATGGTCTACCGGATGAAGATCCTGCTCGACCAGCGGCTCGACCCGCTCTACGAGGCGGTGATCGAGGCGACGGAGGAGGCCATCCTGAACGCGCTCTGCATGGCGCGCGACCTCGACGGCGTGAACGCGAACGTCTGCCGGGCCCTGCCGCTCGCCGAGGTGAAGGAGCTCGTGGACCGCTGGCAGGAGGAGCGGGCCCGGCAGCTCGCGGTGGGGCCCAAGCCGGTCCGCCGTCCGGCGCCGGGCGCGGCCGGGACGCGCGTCCGGGCCGCTTCTCCCGCAGCGAAGCCCTCGGCGGTGAGGGGCGCCGAGGGGATGCCCGCCCCCTCGCGGCCGACCGAGCCGCACCCGGCGTCGCCCCCGCCGGCCGCCGCCGAGCCCGGGCCGGGCGGCCTCCCCCCGGCCGGAGACGACCCGCAAGGCTAGCGCCCCGGTGGCGGCGCGCCCCGGGCATGCTATACAGCCTCGCCGAGAAACGGCTCCGGAGAGAACAATGGCGAACTCGAAGTCGAAGCACATCCGCGTGAAGAGCATCCGCCGCCAGAAGTGGAAGGCGCGGAAGAAGCGCCAGAAGGCGGCCGCGAAGTCGTCCTCCAAGAAGTAGGCGCGCAGCGCCGGAGCACTGCGGGCGGCGGCCGGAAGCATCTTGACTCGTCCGCCGCCGGCGCGTTATCTCGTGCCCTCCCGCGGCGCTCGGGCCGCGGGGGAGACGAAGTGGATCTCGGGAAGCTCCTCGAGGTGATCCGGGACCGGGTCGTCCACCGGTCGCAGGTCGGGAAGCGGAAGCTGGATCGCTCCGCCGCCCGACGTCGCCTCGATCTTGCCCTGCGCGATCTCGGCGAGCGCTACCACGCCCTCGCCCAGGCCGGCACGGTGAGTATCCCGTCGGAGCTGGCGGCCCTCGTGGACGAGGTCCGGCAGCACGAGGAGCGGCTCGCGCAGCACGACGCTGAGATCGCGGAGCTCCGGAAGGACCACCCGAGCACGACATAGCTTCAAGGGCCCGTGGCGCAGCTGGGAGCGCGCCTGAATGGCATTCAGGAGGTCACCGGTTCGATCCCGGTCGGGTCCACCAAATAGCTGAAAGATGACGGGCGGTTCGGGCGAAACCTGAGCCGCCCGTTGCCTTTCGTGCGAGGCCGTGATCCAATCCCGGCCATGGTAACTACCACAAATAGTGCGACCGAGGCGGCGGCGGCTCCGGAACGGAAGCGGGCGCCGAAGAAGACGGCGGGCCTCGACCGCCACGGCCGGCCGCTCACGTGGAAGGGCGGGATCGTCCGGTACGACGCGGGCGGGGATCCGACGTACATCATCCGCCGGATGGTGAACGGGAAGCGCTACGTCGTCTCGACGCGAGCGCACTCGCTCGAAGCGGCGGGCGTGCACCTCGACCGGTTCGAGAAGGCCCCCGAGGACTATGATCCGCGCGGCATCGTCCGGCCGGACGCGATCGTGCTCGACGTGAAGCTCGCGGATGCGTTCCTCGCGTGGAGCACCAAGCCGAAGGATCAGGGTGGCAAGGGGAACACGCCGCGCTGGGTTCACGAGCAGAAGCTCTACTTGGAATGGTGGAGCGAGCGGCTCCGCGGCGTGGACCTCCGTCGGCTCTCCTACGAGGAACACGTCTCGCCTGCGATGGAGGGTGCGAAGGCGCAGCGCCAGCGCGGCGCAACGCTCCTCGCGCTGTACCGCTTCCTGCGCAAGGAGAAGGGCCTTCTCTTGACGGAAGACCCCGTGCACGGCCGGCTGACGTTCGGCGAGCCGACGCCCGAGCAGGTTCGGCGCTCGAAGGTGGTCCCACCCGAGCACATCGATCTCGTGATCGAGCACCTCACAGCGCCGTGGCGCGACGTACTGGCGATCCAGGCCGGCACGGCGTGGCACGTCTCCGAGGTCGAGCGGTTCGCGATCGGCGGTTCGATCGAGCCGCTGCCGCGGAACGCTGCGCAGGAAGGCGTCGCGGCCGTGCTCGTCTGCCCGCGGCACAAGAGCGGCGACTCGATCCGGACGCGCGTCTCCGCGGACGTGCTCGAAGCGGCGAAGCGGCTCCGCGCGCACGGGTCGTTCGCGAAGGGGCACAAGGGGCGCGGAGGGACCGCGTACACCCGCGCTATCCGCTCCGCGTGCACCGCCGTGAAGCGCCTGGACGGGGGGATCGGGATCCCGGTGTTCACGCCCGGGATGATCCGGCACTCCGTCGCGACGCACGCAGTGAACGCGGGCGAGTCGGTGCAGAGCGTCGCGGAGTTCCTCGGGCACCGCACGAAGAAGACGACCGAGAGGTTCTACAGCACGTTCGCGAGCGTCAGAAAGATCGCGACGCTGCGCTAGCCGTGCGTCTCCACCGGTCGTTTCGCGGGGGCCGCCGCTCCCTCGCCTCTTTCAGCGGTTCCAGCGACTTCTGGACCTGAACCGCCAACACGGGCCCGAGCAGCGTCGCGAACATGATCGCGATGCTGAGCAACACGCTGATGTCCACCTTCGCTCCCGTCGAGGAAAGTAGGGTCGTGGAATGCACCACAATCCTACCCGGAGAGTCCCACATTCCGATCGCCTAGTAGTTGAGATCCGCGATCCGATGCACCTGGGCGGTGCCGTTGCTCTTCGGAGTCCGGTGCCTCGATCGCTTCGGCTCCGGGCGCGGCGCCGCCTCGGGAAGCGAGTAGCCGCGCTCGATCAGCGCCTCGACGTCGCGAGCGCGGTACCCCTGACGCGAGCCCTTGGGCACCGGAGCGATCAGCCCAGCCGCGACGAGCCGAGCGAGCGTGTCACGGCCGATGCCGAGGCGGCGCGCGGTCGTGCGCGCGGAGAGGATCCCCGCGGCCACGGCGGTGCGGCGACGCGCGACGGGCGCGGCGACGCGCGGCGCGGCGGCGAGCTGCCGTGATGCGCGCGCGATCTCGACCATCGGCGCGAGCCGCGCATCGACGAGCGCGGGACAGACGTCGCACTCGAACGCGAGGTTTCCGTCGTTGCCGCAGGCGTGACACGTCCACCCCGACCAAGCGGTCACGACCGAACCCGCTCGCGAACGAGATGGAAGATCGCCCACGCGACGAGCACGATCGTGGTCACGGTCACGGCTGCACCTCCTGGGCGTAGCTGTAGAACCTGCACGCGCGATCGGTCGAGATCACGTTGGGGCGCGCCCCCACGTCCTCGACTGAAACGAGCGGCGGATTCGCGTAGCAGGTGCCGAGGATGGTCGCGCCGGGGGGACGCGGGGTGGGGATCGGGTCAGGCTCGAAGTAGCGGCAGGCGCTGCAAGCGGAAGGGGACACGCGGGGATTCATGCTGCCTCCGTTGACCACGGGTTGAGGTTGAACGACTCGACTCGGCGAATCCGCGCCGCCTCGCGCCGATCCACGGCCTGCTCGCGCCAGCGCTCGCGTGCCTCGACTTCGAGCCGGGCGCGGCGGCAGGACGGGCAGATCGTGTCGTGGCGCAGATCGTACGGCCACGCGACGCCCGCGCTCCGGTGGGCGTGCCACTCGACGAGCCACGCCGGGACCGTGTGGAGGTAGCCAGGGTCGCGCGGCTTCGGCGGCAGCGCGGTGTCGCTGGCGAGGGCGCGGGCGCAGCCCCGACCCCAGAGCTTGAGCTTCTTTTCGTGGCTCGCGAGCCGGACGAGGTGCCGGCGCGCGTCGTACTCCGACGCCCGCGCGATCGCGGCGTCGACGTCGACGATCGGCAGCGCGGTCAGGAACTGGATCGGGCCGGCCTTCTTCCGCGGTGCGAGCCCCAAGGCGGCGCGAGCCTTGCCGCGCCGGCTCGGCGAGAGGAAGCCGAGCGATTGCAAGCGTGGCATCGACTTCGTCCAGCCGGGGAAGGACCGTAGCTCGCGCACTAGGAGCCGCCGGATCCGCTGCGACTCACGGTGCACCCGTGCGAAAACGATCGGCGCGGCCGGAACCGGCCGCCCGGTGAGCGCGGCGAGCGCACGGCCCCAGCGGCGGGCGAGGTCGCGCTTCGTCGCCGCTCGCGTGGTGTCGGCTGGGATGGCCCACTTCAGCGGGCGCAGCGTGCCGTCCGGCCGCCGCGCGGAGAGGGCGATCACGCCGTGCACGTGCGGCTTCCAAACGCGGAGATCCTCGCCGGTCGGGTGGACGAGGGGCGCGGCCCCGATCTCTTCGTCGGCGGCGACGTCGAAGGTCTCGCGGAACCATCCGATCATGGTCGCGGCGGCGGCGTCGCGGAACGCCGCCACGTCGGTGATCGCGTCACGGAGCGGCTCGGGGACGGTGACGACGAGGTGCAAGAGGCCGGTAGTACCAAGCACCTCGTCGAGGCCGCGGGCGCGCTGGGCGCCGCGCTTGCGCCGACAGAACGTGCACGGACAATCGCTGCGACCTTCGACGTGATCGGCGCGGATCACGCGGCCGTCCGAGGTCCGAGCCGCGGAGCGCCACGAGCCAGAGCAGCGCCGGGTCGGGCCGCGTTTCGGAGGGGCTGTGAGGGGCGGCGGGGCGAGGTGCATCGGGTCCCGGCTCCTATTCCGGGAGGTGGCCCCCGCCGCGCCCGTAGGAGTCGGGGCGGCGGGGACCATTTGCGGCGCGCGGGGGAGGCTGGCCGGCCTCCATCAGCGATTCGGACATTGCCACGCGGCGGCTGCGATCCGCAATGAACTACGGGCGCCCCAACCGGACCGCCTCGACTGCGGCGGCATCACCGCCGCGAGGAAGGGTACGAGTAAGACGGGCACCAAGCGCCTAAACAGCCTGGAACCACTAGCGATCACGATCGGGGACGGGGAGTTACTTGTACCCTTCCTCGCGGTCGGTACCCCTCCCGCAGTCAAGGTCGTCAAACGGCCCGACGCACTAGATTGTCAACCCGTGCATTCAAAAGCACATTCGAAGTGCGTTCGAAGCACGTTCACGCGCATTCGGATCATCGTCCGACATCACGCCGAAGTGGGCACTCGGCGATGTGTTGACGCTCGATCTCGCGAGCGACTTCGCGTGCGAGCTTCCGAGTCTCGCGTCGGAACCGGCCACGGCTCACGGTCCACGCAGCCGCAGCGGCGCCGATCGCTCCGCCGATCGCGCTCCCGATCGATTCGGGGTTGACCAGATCGGCGAGCATCACGAGCGGATCCTCCGGAGCGCTAGACCGAGCACGACCGCGCCGCCGAGGATCGCGAGCGCGGCGACGATCGGCCATCGTGACGGACCGGGTGTGCCGAAGGGTGCACGCTCGATCACGACCGCGCCGGTCGAATCGAAGACGACGATCTCCGGCCGCATGAGCTTGCCGATCGTGTCGCCAGCGCCGCCGGGTGTGCTCGGGCTGAACGGCCGATCGATCGTGATCGTCGGCGCCCACGCCGATCGCACTTCGATCCGCGACACGACCGCGTCGAGCGCCTCAGTCGCGAAGCTCACGCGACGCTCTCCGGGACGGGCGAGGCGCGCACCGCCGCGAGCGCGGACTCGGCGCGCGGCAGGTAGTCACGGCGCGTCGGGTGTGACTCCGGCAGCTCGTCCAGGCGCCCATCATTGTTCTTGTCCGCGTCGTCGCGGCCCGCGTTCCACGCGGCGACGTAGTCGGCGAGCGTGGTCAGTCGACGGCGACCGTGTGCGGCGGCGAGGATGCGGCCGGTCCACTCCGCGGCGAGCGCGGGATCCGCGTTGAGCGCTGCCATCGCGCCGGTGTAGCCGTGCCCGCGCGCCGTCCGTTCGGTGATCTGCGTGGCCCCCCACGCCCCGCCGCGCGCGCCGTCCGGGCCCGCGAGGTTCGTGCCGGAAATGCGCCATCGGTTCTCGACACCGGCGATCGCTTCGAGGTACTCGGGGACGAGACCGAACCGACGCGACGCCTTCCGAAGCTCGACGCGAACGCGCCGCCGTTCTTCGGTCCACTTCACGACCACGGCTCCACCTCCGCCGACGACGAGCAGGAAGACGACGACCCCGATCGCGATCCATGCGTTCCGGCTCACGTCCGCCTCGTCTTGCTCCACAGGAAGACGCCGAGCGTGATGGCGATCAGGAACGGCGACGCTCGCAGGAGTGTCATGAAGCCCTTGCCGACACCGACCGCGAGATCGGCCGCGTCCTTCAGGCTCGCCCCGCCGACCTCGCGGATCGCGCCCTTCAGGCTCGACACGTCCGCGGCGGAGTCGATTGACTTGGCCCAGCGCTCGAAGTCGTCGCCCCAGCGCTTCCACTCGGCGATCGCGACGCTCCGGCGTTCGTCACTGATCGGACCGTGCTTGAGCCTCTCCGCTACCTCACCGAACCGCCGCACGCTCACGCCGAACGTCTTCACGAGCCCGCGGAAGTGATCCTTCCCGAGGCCGATCCCAGGCAGGAAGAGGCGCCCCTCGACGGAGGCGCTGAGCTTCGCGTGGAGCGCCCACGCGGCCTTGACCGCAGCGTCGGCGGCCGGCCATTCACTGAGCGGCAGCACCCCGCCCCGCCCATTGTCGAGGGAGGTGCTCACGGGTTGCAGGAGACGTTGGAACCGACCGTGGCGGTCGCGAGGTTTTGCCAGGCGTAGATCGGGCTCGCACCTCCGTCTGAGGTACACAGACAGTAACGCGTCCTGACCGTCGAGCCCGTTCCGCCAGTCCCGCTGCGGAAGATGATCCGCCCCTCGGAGGCGGCGTCGCACGGGCCGATGGTCGTCGGTGACACGTAGAGCTTGGGCGTCGTGACTTGCGCTCCGGCGATGACCGACGAACCGTCGCTGTAGAGGTAGTCGGTCGTGCCGAGGCCGAGGTCGATGCGCGCGCCGTTCGTCGCGAGGGCGAGCGCGTTCGAGCCACTCCCGACGTCGCTCGCGATCGTGCCAGGCGCACGGACAGAGGTGCCGTCGCTCGTCAGGTGGTCGCTAGCGCCCGTCCCGAGGTCGACGCGGCAGCCGTTCGCGCGGCAGGCGAAACCGTTCACGCCACTCGGCGCGGTGCTCGTGAACGTGCGGCCGAAATGCTGCGAGATGAACTGTGCCGACGCAGGCGCGACTGCGAGTGACGCGGCGAGCGCGAGCGCGCCGAGGATGCCGGTGAGGTAGAAGCGGCGCATGTCAGCGGCCCTCCACGTGGATGAAGAGGCGGCTCACGGTGATCCCGGTGCCGGCGAGACCGGTGTATGCGAATTTCACCGCGGCGCAGCCGATCGGAACCTCTCGGTCCCAAACGTTCTGCACACCCGAGGCGACGAGGGTGGTCTCGTCGTTGAGCAGCGCGAATTGCGTGGGATCGGCGTTGTTCTGCTCCTCCGGATCGCCCATCGGAAGCTGCTGGAACGGAAGCGCGCCGAGGATCGGCCCCGTGTACCCGACGAACGGGAGCAGCGGCCGGACCGTCAGTGTGGCGGCGAAGTCGGCGGGGATGTTGGTCAGGAGTGCGGTCACCGCGATGTTGACTGGCACCACGGTGATCCGGAGGCCACGCAGCCCGTAGGTCGGGATCGACGCGAACCACGGCGCGCTCTCCACGATGCCTGAATAGACCGCGCCGATGCCCGGGAGAGGATCGAGCAACTTCCCGTGACGCCCCTGCACCATGAGCACGTCACGCTCTTTCAGGGCGCGGAAGCAGAAGTAGCCGATCACGTTCGCGATGTTCGACCCGCCCGTGTCCAGAAGGCGATGAAGCGGGTTCCACACGCTTACCGAGGTCACGTCCTTCGGGATCGCAAGCACGTCGCCCGCGCGCATGTACGCGGTACCGAGACCCCGCGCCTTGATGCCGAAGACGACGTGCGGCCCGGTCAGGAAGGGATCGAGGTAGAGGTACTCCGATCCGAGCGGGATCGACATCGGCACCGCGGGCGTGGCGAGCATCGCCGCGTACGCGCTGCGGCTCGAACCGGAGACGCCATCGGGGTTCAGACGGATCATGGTCGGCCTTCCACCGGGGGAGGGAGGCCGGGCGCGCCTTGTTAGCGACGCACCCGGCCCCGATCTCACTTCCGCTTCAGGAGAAGCACCACGACGAGCACGGTCGCGACGCCCAGGAGCACGAGCTGCGTCGAGCCCTGCCCGAGCACGGAGAGTGCGCGGGAGCCCGCCGAAGGCGCGGGAGGCGCGGCGGGTGCCTGCGGTGTCGCCTTCCCGCCACCGCCCTTCACGAGCGAGCCGGCGACACCCGCCGCGCCGAGCACCGCGGCGCCGCCGGGCACGAAGCTGATCGCGCTCCGCGTGAGCGAGCCGAGCGGGCTCGACTTCGAGGTCGGATCGATCGCTCTGCCGACCTTCTTCAGGCTGCCGATGAGGGACACGGCGGACCCCCTAGCTCAGGCGGCTCGGGAGGACCGCTTCGGCGAGCGAGCCCGCGGCGACGCCGGCCTTGCTCGACGTCTTCGGGGTGACGCGCGTCGCCTGGATCCCCATCTTCGCGCCGGCCTTGAGCCGCGCGGCGTCGGAGACGGGCTCGACGCGCCGGGTGACCGCGCGAAGCGAGGTCGCCGTGCCGCTCCACTTGATCCGGATGCCCGTCGGGCAGGCCCACGCCTTCGTGAGCTTGCCGGCGTTCTGGGAGTAGAGCAGCGGCAGCATCTCGACGGAGACGCCCGCGCCTGCACCCGCGGCGCCGCCGGGGGCCTCGGTCACGGCCTCGGCCGGTTCCGCCGCGAAGGGCGTGGTCGTGGAGTAGGAGCCGGGCTCGCCACCCGCCGCCTTCAGCACGTTGAAGAGCGCGGCGAGCTGCGCGACGGTCGCGTTGTCGATCACCGGCGTTCCGTCGATGATCACGGAGATCCCGGTCACCTCGGCGGAGGTGATCGCGGAGCCATCCTCCTTGATCAGCCCGAGGTGCGTGTAGACGCCCGGATCGAGCCGGCCGTCGGGCGTGAGGTCGATGACGTCCATCTGCACCGGCGTCGCGACCTTGCCGGGCGCGCCCTTCTCGATGATCGCGAGCGGCTGGAAGATGCCGGGTGCCACCGCGGACATGCTCGGGAAGAGCGAGGCCGAGGAGCCGAAGGCGATCTCCAGCGGCGTGTCGCGGAACATCTCGACGGCGGCGGAGGTGTCGTCGGGCTCGTACGCGGTCGGGTCGAAGAACGGCAGCGCGAGGTTGAGCACGCGATCGAACACGCCCGCGCCCGCGTTGATGTACGCGGTCAGGCTGTTGTCACGCCCGGTCATGAGCCAGTGCAGCACGTTGATCGCCTGCCCCGTCGTCGAGATGCGGCGACCGCACTTGAGCTGATCGACGAGCCGGTTGAAGGTCGCGGGGACCACCGCGGCCGGAGAGCCACCCTGCGTGAGCGTCAGGGGGAGGTTGAAGAGGAAGCCCTTCAGGTAGTGGCCGCTCGGAAGCTGATCCAGCTCGACGAGCGCGCGCCCACCCGAGGTGAACGAGAGCGACTTCAGCGGAACGATGCGGCGCATGTTCGTCTCCGATCGTTCTGGCTACTTGCCGGGGAGGAAACCGACGATCTTGTCGGAGAGCTTGAGGTACTTGCGGTCGACGGCGACGACGACGACCACGATGGCCGCGGTGATCAGGATGCCGGTGATCTGCTTGGTCACTTGGGAGTCTCCTTCGCGGTTCGTTCCGCGTTCGGAGACTCACCGTCCGGTCACCGTCGCCCGTGTCCACGATCGGTGATGTTGCTAGCAGTCTGATCGCTACGCGGGCGCGAGCGTCGCCTTGCAGCGCGTACACAACCTGTGAGCGCGAAGATCGGCGACCCGTTCACGCTCGCGCTGCGCGTGGAGCGCGAGGCGGCAGCGCTCAGAGCACGTCGCGTGTGGTCGCCCCGGACGCGTCGGCACCGGGAGTGGCCGACCGCAGAACGCGCAGCTACGCGCGGTTCGTCGTGTGGAGGAACTCACCGGGACGAAGGCGTTGCAGGATGTCGCGTGCGGTGCGTGGTGACGTCGCGTCGGGAATCCATCCTTCGCGATACGCGCGCTCTGCGTCGCTGAAGAGCACGGTTCGACCGAGGTAGACGACGTCCGCGCAGGCGACGAGGTCGGCAGGAACGTTCGCGGTCCTATGGGTCGCGAGAAGCGCTCCAACCTCGCACACGTCACCGGCCGCATTTTCGAGGTGTGCGCCCTCGTGAGCGATGCGGTAGAGGGGGTGAGCGGATTTCCCGGGCCGCTCGGGGCCGTAGCCCTCGGCGAAGACGCGATGTGCCTCCTCGTCGACGTAGACGGCACCGAGATCGATCGCGAGCTGTGCGACTTCGGCGCCGGTGGGGCCGCGGAAGACGCAGAAGCGAGGGATCGTCGGCCGGCGGCGCAGCTCCTCGACCGTTCGAAACACAGGCCCGTCCCAGGTCCCGCGCCCGTCGCGGTCCATGATCAGGAACGCGAGCACGTCTTGCCTCGTCGTGTAGACGTGCCGGCGCAGAAGCGTCGACTTCCCACACCGCGGAGCGCCGAGGTAGAGACCGATCACGCGGCCTTCACCTCGGGCGTCGCGTCGCTCGCGAAGAAGCTTGCCCCCTTCACCTCGACGAAGCGGCCGAACGCAACGGCTACGATCGCGATCGCGAGGCTCCACTCGGGCGTGATATTCCCGCCGCGGCGGAAGAGCACGACTTCGAGCGGCTGCCCGATCGCCGCGCGCTCCGCATCGGAAAGAGATCGCTTCGGCGGCAGGCGGCTCGCTGCGACGTCGAGCACGGCAAGGATCATCTCGGCGGTCGGACGAACCTCGGCGAGCACACTCGCGCGCGCCGCGGGGTCCTCCGGCAGCTCGCGGACCTTCGGCGCGTCAGGCTGCGGGGGCGGGGTCGTTGCCGGCGGGCTCGCCTGCGCCCTCGCCGCCGCTTCCACCTTCGTCGGCCGTCCCGGCTTCCGCTTCGGCAGGCTCGGGGGCGGCGGGTTCCGCGACGCGAGCGGGTTCGGCTGCGGGTCCGGCGCCGGCGCGGGCCGGATCGAGGGGGCGGCCACGCTCGGCGGGCTCGGCGGCGGCGGCGCGGGTGGCGTTTCGGTCGGAGTTTCCGACGTCGGCGGGGGGGGTTTCTCTGCCATCTTCCGGCTCCTCGCCGAGGATCAGGGTGATCGGAAACACCGGCATAGGATCCTCGTGATTTCAGTATTTTACGGGTGGTGAGTTTCGGGTTTCGAGTTTCCGGGAGAAACCCTCCGGCGGATGTCGGCGCCGTCAAGGGTTAGCGTCACCCCCTCGTGTTAGCGTCGAGAGTCGAAATGACGAACGGCGATCTGCACAAGCTGTTTTACGTGGTGGCCTGGGCTCTCGGCGCTCTGGCCAGCGTTGCCGTGTTGGCGTCGTGGCTGTACGGGAAGCGATCCGACGAAGAGAAGGCGGCCCGTTCTGCCGTGACTGGTGTGCTGAGGCCGACCGCAGCGCCCGAGCGCCCTCGCTTTCCGTTCCCGGACGTTGAATTTGGTGACTCGGGAGCAGCGCTTCGCTACGCCGGTCCTGCCGGCGCCCCCCTTCTACGCATCGCAGAGGACAGCGCCCTCACGGTCGCGCTGGATGAGCGCGGGCTTATCCGCGTTTCGACCTTGGTGCGCGATGCGAGTGGAGGTGCTGTCGCAGAACTCGTTGAAAACGAGTGGAGGGTAAACCCCGGAGGCGCGTGGGATCGCAACCACAACGGAAACGCCCTCGAAGTGCGTGACCGCTCGGGCGACGTCGTGCTTCAAGTGCGTCTCGTCGGGAACCGCGTGCAGCTTCAGATGAAGACGTTCGATGCTCACGGCAACGGCTTCTTCTTCGGGAAGGGCATCGGTCCGGAAGGCGTCGGCGGCATTATCGAGATGACGGGGCCCATGCACCCTTCGCTCGAAGCGCGGATCCAGCCGATCTTTCGATACCCGAGCGATCGACACCTTGGCGAACTGGCGCTTTAGCCGCGCGGACGGCCGACGAGGTTGATCCGGCACGGCACTACGTGACGGAGCCGGCGCGCCTCGCGCTGCGTGACGTGCTCCTCTACGTCGAGCGCGAGGCCGGCGCGGAGGCGCGCCCGGCAGCGGCGGCAGTAGGACCGCGGGGCGGGCGCCGCGCGCTCGCAGCCGAGGCAGCGGGGTGCGTCAGCGGTGATCGTGGAGGGTGACGCGAGCGGCGAGGGAGCGAGCACGCGACGTGAAGTCTAGCGCGCCGCGATGTGAACGGCGATCACTCCCGTGATCCACTTCTGATCCACCTACTAGGTCCAGGCAGGTCCAAGCAGACCACCTAACCGAGCGAGATCACACGCAAGCACCCCCAGTCATTGGGGCCTTACTTTGAATGGCATTCAGGAGGTCACCGGTTCGATCCCGGTCGGGTCCACAGTGAGACGGGCGGTCAGGGCAACCTGGCCGCCCGTTTCCTTTTCGTGGGGCGCTGCGCAGGATCGTCCGCAGCGTGCTCCATGGGTGCGCGGAGGGGCAGATCGCGTCCTCGACTCCTGGTGTCGACCCTGTGAGTCGGGCGGCGTGCGGCTGCGACATCAGCAGCGCCGTTCGGTGCACGGATCGTCGACGCGTTGGCCTGCGTCGCTACAATCTCGCCAGCGTCGGACCCGCTCGCGGGGAAGCGGTCAGCGAGCGAGGCCGAGCGGGGCGGCTCCAGGCCGCCCCGGTCGCTTCGAGGATCCGACGAAGTCACTCGGGAGGTGGAATGGTCACCCGTCGCGCGGATGGCTACGCGCTCGTGCAGCTCCTGGTCCTCGTCGCGCTGGTGACTTTCGCCGTCGTCCTCGCGACACGTCGGCTGCACCTGCCGATCGTCGTCGGGTCGCTCGCGCTGTCGACCCAGCTCGGCCCGACGCCTGCGGCGGCTCCGTGCCTCTCCTGCGCGGAGTCGGAAGGCATGGACGCGGAGGCCCGTGAGCTGCTCGGGCTGGACGATCCCTCCTCGGTTCGCAACGCGCGCCGCGGCGCCGATCTCCTCGCCAGCCTCGTCATCCCGTCCGGCGTGGTCGCCGCGTCGGTCCTCGGCGCCTGGCACGAGGGGTCGGCCCGGGCGCTGCTGGAGGACGCGGTCGTCATCGCCGAGGCGGCCGCCCTGTCGGCGAACGTGACCGCGCTCTCGAAGCAGTCGTTCCCGAGGTCACGTCCGGACGGCGGAGGGGGGAGCTTCTTCTCCTCCCACACCGCGCGGGCGTTCGTGCTGGCCACCGCCGCAGGCAGCGTGGCCTCGCTCCGCGGCCGCGAGAGCGCTCCCTGGATCTGGGCGGGCGGCCTCACGCTCGCGACGGGGGTCGCCTACCTGCGCGTCGCCGGCGACGCGCACTGGTTCACGGACGTCGCGGCCGGCGCAGCGGTGGGGAGCGCCGTCGGGATCGCGGTGCCCTGGCTCCTGCACCGGCGCGGGCACGGCCTCCAGGGGCGGTTCCCCGTCACGCCGGCGCCGGGCGGGATCCGTATCGCCTTGTAGCCTGCCGGTACGCGGCGCTGGCCGGATGGCGCGAGTGGCCGGCTGCCCGTGGCTCGCCGACACGTGGGGGCCCGCAGCTACTCGCTCCAGGGCCGCGGGGGGACGGCGAGCACCCCCGCTCACCCCGGCAGCGAGTCGAGCGCCCGCGCGAGGTCGGCGACCAGGTCGACCGGGTCCTCGATGCCGACGGAGAGCCGGATGACACCGTCGGTGATCCCGGCGCGCAGCCGCGCCTCCGGGGTCATCGAGGCGTGCGTCATCGACGCCGGGTGGGCCACCAGGCTCTCCACCCCGCCGAGGCTCTCGGCGAGCGTGAACCAGCGCAGCGTCCGAAGCACGTGATCCACGCGGTCCGGCCGGCTCCGCGCCAGCTCGAAGGAGAGCATCGCGCCGAACCCCTGCTGCTGGGCCTTCGCGAGCGCGTGCTGGGGGTGGGTCTCGAGGCCGGGGTAGTGGACCTTCGCGACCTGCGGGTGGCGCGCGAGGAAGTCCACCACCACGCGGGCGCCGGCCTCGTGGGCCTTCATGCGGAGCAGCAGCGTCTTGAGGCCGCGCAGCACCAGGAACGCGTCGTGCGGCCCCTGCGCGGTGCCGAGCAGGTTGTTCATGCTCTGGATGCGCTGGACCATCGCGGTGCGGCCCGGGGCCGCCACCACCGCGCCGCCGACCACGTCGCTGTGGCCGTTCAGGTACTTGGTGGTCGAGTGGATCACGAGGTCGGCGCCGAGCTCGAACGGACGCTGGAGCACCGGCGAGAGGAAGGTGTTGTCCACCACCGTGAGCGCCCCCCGCGCCTTGGCCAGCGCCGCCACCGCGCGGACGTCGGTGAGCCGGAGCAAGGGGTTCGAGGGCGTCTCGATCCACACCATGCCGGTGTTCGGCTTGAAGGCGGCCGCCACGGCGTCGAGGTCGGCGAGATCGAGGTAGGTGACCTCGAGCCCGTAGGCGGCCTTGGCGTGCTCGAGCGTCCGGAAGGTCCCGCCGTAGCAGTCCACCGTGCAGAGCAGGTGGCTGCCGTGGGGCAGCAGGTTGAGCGCCACGAGGACCGCGCTCATGCCGGTGCTGGTGCAGGTCGCCCCGCCGCCGCCCTCGAGGATCGCGATCGCCTCCTCCAGCGCCGCCCGGGTGGGGTTGCCGCTCCGCGTGTAGTCGTACCCGGCGTTGGTGCAGACGTCGCGGAAGGCGAACGTGGACGTCTGGTAGATCGGCGGCATCACCGCGCCGTACGCCGAGTCGGGCTGCACGCCGGCATGCACGCAGCGGGTGGCGAGCCCCGCCGCCGGGACGAGCGGGCTCCGCTCGGCCCAGCCGGCGTGGACCGGCGCGCCGGCTGGCACGATCGTGAAGTGGTAGGCGGGGTTGCCCGGGATGTTGGAGTCGAGGTGGACGTCGTCGGACATCGCGGGCCTCCGGCGTGCTCCCTGGCCGACGCGGCCGGGTGGGGGGACGAGTGGTAGCCGCTCCCTGGCCCGAAGACAATCCCGGGTCCCAGCTCGGCCCGGAGCGCCCGCCCGCCGTCGCCGCGCGAGCGCCGCGAGCGCCCGTCAGGCCAGGGCGCGACGCCGCCTCGCGCCGTCGCGCGCCCTGCCGCTCACCGGCGCGGGTCAGCCGCGCGCCGCCGCCACGGTCCGCTCGACTTCGCGCCGCGCGTAGCCCTCGGGCCGGTCCGACGGCGGGTGCGCGAGGAAGCTCGCGACGATCTTGCCGAGGTAGATCTCGAGCGGCTCGTGGCGGAACCCGAGCTCGCGGTGGGCGCGGCCGGGGTCGAGGAAGGACATCCACCGCCCGCTGAACGGCGAGACCTTGCCCGGGTCGAGCCCGGCCGCGCGCAGCTTCTCGGAGGAGACCGGGACGATCTCGGCGCGGCTGCCCACGAGGTGGCGGAGCCGCCCCACGAGCTCGGCGAGGGTGGGGGTCTCGTCCTGCGCGAGGTTGTACGCGCGCCCGATGGTGGCGGGGCGCGCCAGGATCTCGGCGAGGAACCGGCCCACCTCCGCGCCGTAGACGTGCCGGACACGGTGGGTCCCGCCGTCGGGCAGGATGAGCGGGCCCCCGTCGAGGAGCCGCCAGAGGTAGCCCTCGATGCGGCGCAGGTAGTCGCGCTCGCCGTTCACCATCGGGATGCGGACGCGCGTCGTCGGGAAGCCGTCCTTCGCGTGCGCCTGCGCGAGCGCGTCCTCGCAGGCGCGCTTGCCGACGCCGTACTCCCAGTCGGCGACGTCGGCCGGGTCGGCCGGGCGGGCGATCACCGTGCCGTCGTAGTCCTCCTCGCGCGCTGGTCTGGGGCAGCCCTCGCGCACGAGGTAGACCTGGCCCGTCGAGACCATCACGTGATGGGCGACGCGGCCGCGCAGGATCTCCGCGATGCGCCGGCCGTCGTCGCCGGTGAAGGCGGCGAGGTCCACGACGGCGTCGAAGCGCCGTCCGACGAGCTTCCGCTCGAGATCCGCGGTGGTCCGGTCGCCCGTGATCCGCTCGACCCGCCCGCCGAAGGGATCGGGGAGCCGCCCGCGGTTGAAGAGGGTGACCTTGTGGCCCGCGGCGAGGAGCCGGAACGCGAGGAGCCAGCCGACGAACCTGTTGCCGCCGATGACGAGGACGTCCACGAACCCTCCTTGTAGACTCGCGATCCATGGACCACAACGAGTTTCGCCGCCTCGGACACCAGCTCGTCGACTGGATCGCCGATTACCGCGCGCGCCTCGGCGAGCTGCCGGTGATGAGCCCGGCCGAGCCGGGGGCCATCCGGGCGCGGTTCCCGGTGGAGCCTCCGGTCGAGGGCGGGCGGCTCGCGGAGGCCGTCGCCCGGCTCGACGAGCTCATCCTGCCCGGGATCACGCACTGGAACCACCCCGCCTTCTTCGCCTACTTCCCCTCCAACACGAGCCTCGCCTCCGTCCTCGGCGATCTCGCCTGCGCGGGGCTCGGCGCGCAGGGCATGAGCTGGCAGACGTCGCCCGCGGCGACCGAGGTCGAGCAGGTGGTGATGGACTGGCTGCGGCGCATGGTGGGGCTGCCCGAGACCTTCCAGGGCGTCGTGCAGGATAGCGCCTCCACCTCGACCCTGACCGCGCTCCTCTGCGCGCGCGAGCGGACCGCCGGCTTCGCGCAGGAGGGAGCGGGGCTGCAGGACGGCGGGGCGCCGATGACGGTGTACGCCTCGGCGCAGGCGCACTCGTCCGTGGAGAAGGCGGCGCTGCTCGCGGGCTTCGGGCGGGCGCACGTGCGGCACGTCGGTGTCGACGCGAGCTTCGCGCTCCGGCCGGAGCTGCTCGAGGCGGCCATCGCCGAGGACCTCGCGGCGGGGCGGCGGCCCTGTGCGGTGGTGGCCTGCACCGGCACCACCGCGACCACGGCGCTCGACCCGATCGCGGCGGTCGCGGAGATCGCCGAGCGGCACCGGCTCTGGCTGCACGTGGACGCGGCGCTCGCGGGGACCGCCATGATCCTCCCCGAGTGCCGCTGGATGTGGGCGGGCGTGGAGCGGGCCGATTCGGTGGTCTGGAATCCGCACAAGTGGATGGGGATCGGGTTCGACTTCAGCGCCTTTCACGTCCGCGACCCGGGGCATCTCGGGCGGGTGATGAGCACCAACCCCTCGTACCTGCGCACGGCGCAGGATGGACGGGTGGTGAACTTCAGGGACTGGGGCATCCCGCTCGGGCGGCGGTTCCGGGCGCTCAAGGCGTGGTTCCACCTCGTCGACGAGGGCGTGCTGGCGATGCAGGCCCGGATCCGGCGCGACCTCGAGAACGCAAGGTGGCTGGCGGAGGAGGTGGACCGGGCGGACGGATGGGAGCGGCTGGCGCCGGTGCCGCTCCAGACCGTGTGCCTCCGGCACGTGCCTTCGGGCGAGCGGGACGAGGGGCGGCTCGGGGCGCACAACCTGGAGATCGCGGGGCGGGTGAACCGGAGTGGACGGGCCTACGTGACGCCGAGCCTGCTCGAGGGGAAGCAGATGATCCGGGTATCCATCGGGGCGACGGCCACCGAGCGGCGGGACGTCGAGGGGGTCTGGGCGGCGCTCGGGGCGGCGGCGGACGCGCGGGCGTGAGCCGCGGGCCGCGGCTCGCGGGCGGGCTCGCTTGACCGCGGTGGCAGCCGGGCGGGCTCGAGGCGCGGCCGCTCGGATGGGCGCGCTTGATCGCGGCCGCGGGGGGCCGCATAACCCACGGCGACATGAGCGACCCGAAGGGCGAGCTGCTCCTCCTCGTTCCCACCACGAGCTACCGGCTCGACGACTTCCAGGCCGCCGCGCGCCGGCTCGGCGTGCCGCTCGTGGTGGGGAGCGACCTCTGCCACAAGGTGGAGGATCTCTTCGGTGGGCTCCCGGATCAGCTCTCGCTCGACTACCGGCGGCCGGAGCGGGCCGCGGAGCAGATCCAGGAGGCGGCCGCGAGGAGGGCCATTCGCGGCATCGTCCCGGCGAGCGATCCGACCGCGGTGATCGCGGCGCTGGCGGCGGAGCGGCTGGGGCTGCCGCACAATCCGCCGGAGGCGGCGAGGCGGGCGGCGAACAAGCATGCGATGCGGGTGGCGCTCCGGGACGCGGGGCTGCCGGTGCCGGGGTTCGCGCTTCATGACCTCCGGGGGGATCCGGAGGCGGCCGCAGCAGCCACCGCGTACCCCTGCGTCCTGAAGCCGCTCATCTTCTCGGCGAGCCGGGGGGTCATCCGGGCGGACGATCCGGCCTCGTTCGTGGGCGCGTGGCGGCGGATCGCGAAGCTGCTCGCGGACACGCGCGCGGAGCGGCGGGCGCGCGGGGAGGAGGAGGGGAACGAGGTGCTGGTCGAGACCTTCGTGCCGGGGGCGGAGGTCGCGGTCGAGGGGCTCCTGCGCGGGGGAAAGCTCGAGCTGCTCGCGCTCTTCGACAAGCCGGATCCGCTGGATGGGCCGTTCTTCGAGGAGACCATCTACGTCACGCCGTCGCGGCATCCAGCCGGGCTCCAGCGGGAGATCGAGCGGATCACCGCGGAGGGGGCGCGGGCGCTGGGGCTGGCGGAGGGGCCTTTGCACGCGGAGCTGCGGTTGCCCGGGTCGGGCCCGGTCATCCTCGAGATCGCGGCGCGGTCGATCGGCGGGCTCTGCTCGCGGACCCTCCGCTTCGGCGCGGGGCTCACGCTCGAGGAGGTGCTGGTGGCTCATGCCATGGGGCTTCCGCTCGAGGGGGTTCGGCGGGAGGCGCGGGCGTCGGGGGTCATGATGCTGCCCATCCCGCGGCGGGGCATCCTGCATGGCGTCTCGGGCGTGGACGACGCGCGTGCCGTTCCCGGGGTCGTGGACGTGGTCGTGACGGCCGAGACCGGGCGCGAGGTGGTGCCGCTGCCGGAGGGGGACAGCTACCTGGGGTTCCTCTTCGCGAAGGCGGACCGGGCGGAGGAGGTCGAGGTGGCGCTGCGGGAGGCGCACCGGAGGCTGGGGTTCGACATCCGGCCGGCGTTGCCGACGTTGCCGCGGGGGAGCTGAGGGGCGGGCCTCGCGGGCGGGCGAGAAGCGGCAACGAGAGGCTGCGGGCGTGGCGGTTCCGCGCGCGGGTAGCGTAACCGAAGTGGGCTTACGGTTGTGCACGTCGCCGAGGGCGGATACGGGGGCGGAGGCGACGGGCGTGGGGCGTGGGGCGCGGAGGCGCCCTCCTTCAGGACCTCGCGGCACGGCGCGGAGAGGCTGCGGCGAGCCGGCGGGGACGGCGTGGAAGCGGCTGCGCCATGGGCGCGGGGGGAGGCGGCGGCGAGCGGCGGAGGCGCGGTCGCGGCGGTTGCCTGTGTGTGAAACCCAACAGGGAGCAATTTCGCTGTTGACGCTCCTGGGCGTGTGAAGCGTTCCGGCTCGCGGTGCGCTGCGGGAGGGCCTTCCTCGCGCGCGCACGCGGCCGCGCTGCGCGGCGTCGCGTGCCCGCGTGGAGGTCGAAGACTCTGTTCGCGATCGCTCCACGGCGAGGCTGCGAGGGGCCTTCCCGGAGGGCCGATCTCTTCATGAGACCATCCGTTCATGCACTGGAGGTCACCATGAATGCCGTCGCCCCTTCGTCCCTCTCGTCCGCCGCCCTCGCCCGCCGGCTCGCCGGCTCGCCGACCTGTGCGGCGACGAGCGGAACATCCAGGTCGACTTCCTCCTCCACCTTGCGGAGTTCGAGCGTCGGGCGGGGCACCTCGAGGCGGGGTACGGCTCCCTGTGGAGCTATTGCCTCGAGGTGCTGCATCTCCGCGAGAGCTCCGCCGGGCGGCGAATCGCGGCGATGAAGAACCTGCGGCGATTCCCGACGCTCGAGGGTCCGCTCCGGGATGGGCGGATCTGTCTAACCACCGTGAACCTCCTCGGGCCGCTGCTCACCGAGGAGAACCTGGCGGACCTCGTCGGCCGCGCGGCGTTCCTCTCCAGGGCGGAGACCGAGAAGCTCGTCGTCTCGATCCAGCCGCGGGCCGCGCCTCGGGATGGGATCCGGAGGCTGCCGGCGGTGGGGAGGGCCGGTCACGCGGCGTCCGCTGCGAGCGCACGTGAAGTCCCACCGCTCACCGCGCCTGATGGGACGGGGTCAGGGTCGGGCGGCACCAGGCTCGAGGCTGCGCTCCCAGCATCCGCTGGGGCGCAGGCGAACCGGTCTGCTTCGCCCAGTGGAGGCGAAGGCGAGCTCACGCTCCTCGCCCCCGCCGACACGTCCGCCCGGCCGAGGGCCGCGACCCGCGCAGAGCTCCGGCCCATCTCGGCGGACCTCTACTCGCTCCGCGTCACCCTCGACTCCGCCGACAAGGCCGAGCTCGACCAGCTCATCGCGCTCTCGAGCCACACCACGCGCGGCGACCTCGCGGCGGTGGTCCGCGAGGCGATCCGGTGCGGGCTCGCGAAGCACGGGAAACGCAAGGGCGCAGTGCCGCCGGAGCGCATGCGCGCGGGGCGGAAGGCGGAGGGCGCTACTCCGGAGACGCCGGCGAAGCCGGAGAAGGTGGAGAACGCAGAGAAGGTCGGGAAGGCGGAGAAGGTCGGGAAGGCGGAGAAGGTCGGGAAGGCGGAGAAGGTCGGGAAGGCGGAGAAGGTCGGGAAGGCGGAGAAGGTCGGGAAGGCGGAGAAGGCGGACACGCTGCACGTCGAAACCCAGCGGACGGCGGCGATGCCGGGCACGGCGGACAAGCCAGAGGCCGCCAAGAAGCCTCTCGACCCGCGCGCGATCCCGGCGGCCGTTCGGCGAGAGGTCTGGAAGCGGGACGGTGGGCGCTGCGCGTGGACCTCGCCGAACGAGAAGCGCTGCGGGTCCACCTTCATGCTCGAGCTCGACCACATCACGCCTGTCGCGCTCGGAGGCCTCTCCACAGCGGACAACCTGCAGGTCGCCTGTCGCCCTCATAACCAGTACGAGGCAGTACGGATCTTCGGCCGCGAGCACATGGCGCCCTATTTGGGTGAGTTTACTCCCGCTGGCGGGAGTCACGCATAGTGAAGCTTCGAGGCTCGCGGGTTCCAGTTCTGGCGCAGGTCGACGTGGCGGCGTTGCCGGTGAGGGTGTGGAGCGGAGGGCGTATGGCGCCGGGCGCGTTCGGCGTCGCCGCCGCCCGCTCACCCCTGGGGGCCGAACCTCGCCCGCGCGTCGCCACCCGTCAGCCCTGGAACCGGGCCGTCAGCGGATGCGCAACCCTTCAGCCCCGGAACCCGCCCGTCAGCGGATGCGCAACCCTTCAGCCCCGGAACCCGCCCGTCAGCGGATGCGCAACCCTTCAGCCCCGGAACCCCCCCGTCCGCGCATGGGCAACCGTCAGTCCCGGAACCCCCCCGTCCGCGCATGGGCAACCGTCAGCCCCGGAACCCGCCCGTCCGCACATGCGCAACCGTCGGCCCCGGAACCCACCCGTCTCGCGCATGCGCAACCGTCAGTCCCGGAAACCGCCCGTGCCGGCATGCGCGACCGTAGGCCCACTTCGGCTACGCCACCCGCGCGCGGAACCGCCACGGCCGCGGCCCTCTTCGTTGCTGCTTATGGGGCCGCCATGAATCCCGGCAGCCGCCGGGGGAGCGCGGGCGTCGAGGCGCCCTCGCTGCCCTTCCTCACTCGAGCGAGCCCAACTGGCCCGCGGTGGGTTCCGCTCAACAGAACCAGCTCTCGGTGAGCCGCGGCGCCCGACGGCGATCAGGCGGGAGGTGCGGGACGTGCCGGTGCGGCCGGCCCGCGGCCGCGAGCGCGACGGCCTTCACCTTTGCAAACGTCTCGACGGCGTCCTCGTGCGCCGCGGCGGCCTCCTCGACGACCGCGGCGACCCGGCGCTGGAGCGAGTCCATCCGCGGATCCGGATGCCGCCACCGGTACGTCAGCGCGGCCTCGTCGAGGCCCTCGAGGCCGAGCGAGGGGTCGTTCTCGAGGAGCGAGCCGGGTGGGACGAGGAGCCTGATCGACAGCTGCACGGGGTCGACCTGGGGGAGCCACCCGTGCGCCTCGAGCGTCTCGAGGAGCTCGAGGTAGCCGTCCAGGGTCTCCCACGGCGTGAAGGGCATGAACGAGGGGCGCAGCGCGAGCCCGACGGACGAGCAGAGGTCGAACGCCGCCAGCGCGTCGGCACGCGTGTGGCCCTTCGCCAGGCGAACGAGCACCTCCTCCGAGAACGACTCCACGGCGGAGGTGACGAACAGCGCGCCGAGCGCGGCGAGCTCGCGCACGCGGTCCGGCGCGGCGACGAGGTGCTCCACCTTGGCGGTGAAGTCGAACGTGACGGCGGGGAACCGCTCGTGCAGCGCGCGGGCGATGCGGAGGGCG